>VSSQ01000248.1_pt1 | contig 60552 bp, 60 predicted proteins | sample 4763081 | NCBI WGS metagenome assembly VSSQ01 (sample SAMN12137344, study PRJNA551015) | bioreactor metagenome | isolation source: SDC9 anaerobic chlorinated ethene degrading culture | place: USA: Knoxville, Tennesee | collected 2015-01-01
AGTAGTAGACTGAGTTTGAACAGATTTTCGCGCTGCGAAAGTTGAGTTAATAATAAATCGGTGGGGAAGATTTTTATTATACTGGGTCGAACAAAAATCGACAGTTTTTATGTAAGAAATTCTACAAGAAGCTTAAAGACAATGGAAAGGTTAAAATCTCTGTGCTTTTTAACAAAAGGGAAAGAAAGTACGAAGCCGAATAATTATGTGGAAAGATGAAAAACCCGAAAGAGAGGAGACCACATTTAATGAGTATTTCCAGACGGAACTTTATTAAAGTTGGTGCATTGGGAGCAGCAACACTTGGAGTGACGGGGGGGCTTTTTTCTGCAGACAAATGGCTGCGCCCGGTTGCAGCTGAAAATGTTTCTGATGAAAAAACAGCGTATACGTTTCATCCCCCTAATTGCAGCGGCCGGTGTTCGCTTAAATGTACCGTACGCGAAGGTAAGCTGGTAAAAATCGAACCGAATGAGTGGCCGGATAGCAGGCACGATTCAATTTGCCTGCGCGGGATTAGCGAAGTGGAGAGAGTATACAGCCCTGACCGATTGAAAACCCCCTTAAAACGGGTCGGAGAAAGAGGAGAAGGCAAATTTGTTGCGATCTCCTGGGACGAAGCCTTGCAAACCGTCGCAGACAAGTTCAAAGAGTCAAAAGAAAACTATGGAGCAAAGTCCATTCTTTGGGCGTACAGCACTGGTATTCCATATGGTATTTCGTTATTGCCGAAACTGCTGGGTGCTCAATTCCCTACCATGTTTGATTTGGGAACCGACCTTACCTCATCTAGCGGGCAATCAATGGTTATGGGCACGGCAAGTTCTAATACCAACGAGGTTACAGACTATGTCAATTCCAACATGGTGATTTTATCCGGCAGCAACTTTATGGAGACATCATTGAATGATGCCGCGTTCTTCTATGAGGCTAAAGAAAAGGGTACCAAAATGGTATGCATTGATCCGATTTTTTCCACAACCGCCGCCAAATGCGATCAGTGGATCAGTATCCGCCCGGGAACGGACAGCGCGCTGTTTTTAGGTATGATTCACCTGATATTGAACAACAAGTGGTATGATTCGGAATATATCGCCAGCTATAGCAGTTCGCCCTTCTTAATCCGGGAAGATAATAAATCCCTTCTGCAACAAGAAGGAACAAAGAAATATTTGGTTTGGGATCAAAACTCCAATTCAGCCCAACCTGCCGATGCCCCTGGGATCCTTCCCGCTTTGGAGGGGGAATATACCGTCAACGGGATTCAAGTTAAAACCGTACTGACTGGATTTATGGAACATGTCGAGGAATATACTGCAAAGTGGGCGTCCGAGGTTACTGAAATTCCGGAACCTGTCATATATGAATTAACCAAGGAATACGCACTGGGCGGACCTGCCAATATTGCGTGGGGACAAGGCGGCACGGATAAATATTATCATTCCGACACAACAGGTCGCCTAGGGACAATACTGGGAGGTTTAACCGGAAATATCGGAAGGATCGGAGGCGGAGTTGGTCAGGGTGTGAAACATGCGACATCCTGGTCAAGTACAGTAAAGCTGGGGGCTTGGCCCTTGCCGCCTGAGTTCAGTTCGGCAAAAATTGAAGTCTCTACATTCAGTGAATTTTCAACCAAGCCTAACTCTGTGAGATGCCTGTTTTTGCAAGGTAATCCTATTCATCAGTTATTCCCGAATTATAATCAAGCTAAAAAATGGGTCAAGAGCCTTGAATTCGTGGTCGCAGTTGATAACATGCAGTGTGACAGCGTCAACTTTGCCGATATTGTCTTGCCGGCTTGCACCCCCTTTGAATCGGAGTATGATACCGCCTATCTGGAATCTAAAAGAAACCACATTTTGCTTCAGCAGAAAGTGATGGAGCCGCTGTTTGAGAGTAAGTCCGACTTCCAGATTGAAAAAGAACTGGCTAAACGCCTGGGGTATGAGGCCTATCTGCCGAAGACGCCGGAGGATTATGTTCGCGCCCAACTAAGCTCTCCCAGTCCTGCACTTAAGGGTATTACGTTTGAGGGCTTACTGGCAAATCGCTGCGTTATGAGGCTTAATGTACCCGACGAACCTTATAGAAGTAATATGGACCATAAATTCACCACGCCATCAGGCAGGCTGGAGTTTTACAACGAGATATTCATAGAAGATAATTGTGCTTTCCCGGTTTGGGAAGAACCGGATGAAGCGACTCCTTCCAGCCCGCTTCATCAGAAGTATCCCTTGGTGCTGGGGACTCCCCACACCCGTTTCCGGGTGCATTCCACAGGCTCCAATGCCCGATGGATTCTGCAAATCGACGAAGAACCGCGAGTAAGGATCAATCCGGCCGATGCCGCAGCAAGGGGTATTAAAAACAACGACTTGGTCGAAGTATTTAACGACCGGGGCAGCTGCCAGTGCAAATGCCAGTTAGCCAATGATATGCGGCCGGGTATGGTTCATCTGAGTGAAGGCTGGTGGTCCCGATACTTCAAAAAGGGAGACCTGCAGGAACTTATTAATCCCAAATTAAACCCTAGAGGCAAGAAGTTAAAATTTGGACCGTTTATTGCTTATCTAGATAATTTAGTCGAAGTGAAAAAAGTAGAGGGGTGACAATATGGCTAAAAAACTTGGAATGACAATTGACCTAAGTCGCTGTGTTGGGTGTCACACCTGCTCAGTAGCTTGTAAAATGCAGAATAATGTACCGATGGGAATGCTTTGGAACAGGGTGCTTACAGAGGGCAATGAAGGGATGGATGGTGCTCAAGGGCAATTCCCTAATCTGACGAAAAGCTGGAGACCCATAGCCTGTCAGCACTGTGAAAATGCGCCCTGTGTAAAAGTTTGCCCAGTCGGAGCGACCTACAAGGCTGAGGATGGCAGAGTACTCATTAATTATGAGCGCTGTATTGGTTGCCGTTATTGTATGGCGGCTTGCCCATATAATGCTCGGGTTTTCAATTGGGAAAAATCTGTACGGGAACCTGGCTTTAACTATGGGGATAACGATGTACCTGTTCGTAAGGTGGGCATCGTTGAAAAATGCTCGATGTGTAAGGAACGTACAGACACTGGATTAGAACCCATGTGTGTGAAGGTTTGTCCGGCCAAAGCACGGAAATTTGGTGACTTGAATGACCCGGAGAGTGAAGTTTCCCGTTTAATTCGTGTGAAGAATGGACAGCAGCTTCTATCGGAAAAAGGGACTAAGCCTCAAGTTTATTATTTGCGTTAATAAGGAGTGATTGCACGATGAATAATAAGCCAAATTCTAAAGTTTGGTTTGTACTTCTCAGTCTGTTATCCCTTATGGGGATAGGAGCCTGGGGATATCAACTCGTTAATGGGCTGGGTGTCACGGGGATGAACAATGTTGTTTCCTGGGGACTTTATATTACCATGTTTATGTTCTTTGTTGGACTTTCGGCTGGGGGGTTGATCGTTTCTTCCTCAGCAACCGTCTTTAATATTCCTGCGTTTAAAGTGGTCGCTAAACCCGCAGTGATTCTTTCTACAGTTTGTATCATCCTGGCTGGGGCGTTCATCATCATTGATATCGGGAGTCCGGAGCGTCTATTTAATCTTCTTCTCCATCCCCAATTCGGTTCGCCCTTAATGTGGGATGTGGTTATCATCACGCTTTATCTCGCAATTAATGTAGGCTATCTCTATTTAATGACGCGGCCAAACCCAGAACAGCACAAACTCACAATTATGTCCCGCATTGCTTTACCTGTCGCGATCTTGGTCCATTCAGTTACAGCGTGGATTTTCGGGCTGCAGATTGCTCGTGAAGGATGGCATAATGCATTGATGGCGCCTCTGTTTGTCGCATCGGCCCTTGACTCAGGATTAGCCCTCTTGATCATTGTTCTCTTACTCTTGGATTTATTTAATCTGTTTAAGGTTGAGAAAAAGCTGATTACCAGCTTAGCAGGCCTTTTGGTAACCTGTGTAGCGGTGGATGCATTCTTTATTTTCTCAGAAGTATTAACCGCCCTTTATCCAGGAGAAGACTCAGCGATGCACATTTTAAATGAAATGGTCAAAGGGTCAACAGCCCCATTCTTCTGGGGAGAAATCATTTTAGGGTTTGTAATTCCGTTAGCCCTTTTGATGTTCCGCAAAAATAGAGAAAATACGAAAATCGTTGTTTTCTCTTCAGTTCTCGTTATTATTGGCGTATTATGTAAACGAGTCTGGCTCCTATTTACCTCGTTTATCCATCCTAATGTAACAGGGGCTCCTGGGGTGACGATCGGTCGCTATACTTCAAGTGGCGATTCGATTCATACCCCCAGTATTTGGACGACTCAAGGACAGTATTTGCCAACAATAATTGAGGGTATAATAGTTATTGGTATGCTCGCCCTGGGTATCTTGCTTTTTTCGATACTTGCTCGTATGATTCTTAGTGAGCGAGCGCTAAATACGCAAAATCAACTCCAAAAACAGGTTCACGGAAAATAGATAGCATGTTATTTGGGAGGACTGGGCATGACCGATTCATGGAAAGAGATATGGCAGTTGCGGACAAAACTGTATAGCTTCTTGGGCAACTGTTTGCTGGAGCCGATTCAGGGGCCGAATGAAGTGGCCTTAAGTCGGTTATTTTGGGAGGGATTCCCTATAGAGCCGGCTAATGCGCAGATGAAATCAGGATTAGAACAGTTGATCAATTGTCTAACCCATTTGGAAGCGCTACCTGAAAAAGAGGCTGTACAGAACGTGATGCTCGAATATACCGCTCTTTTTCTCGGGCCGGGCCGCCCCAAAGCCTCTCCTTGGGAATCAGTCTATCGAACACAGGCTCAGGTGCTCTTTGGATGGCCGACTTATGAGGTGAGAGAAGCGTTAAGTCTTAATGGGGTAGAGATGAAAGGAAAGTACCGCCAACCTGAAGACCACATTGGTATAGAACTTATGCTATTGTCGGTCGTCAGCGGGAAGCTGGAAAAATTGGGGGAGTCCCAACAGGGGCCTCTTGTTCAAGACCAGATCAGCTTCATTGATAACCATCTTCTTTCCTGGATCGGTGACCTTTGTCGCGACGCAAAACTCAATGGAAGTACGGGTTATTATGGAGGACTAATCGAATTGATTTGGGGAATGCTTCTATGGGATCGTGAACTTTTAGAAGAGTTTTCTTCCTAACTCTTAAAAATACGGCACATGGCGGATCTAATATTTCGTTATGTGCCGTCCTCTCTAGTTTCAGTGATAAACATATGTAAGGAGAAAGAGCATGGTTTGGCGCTTCTTGTTTAACCCTGACCTATGTTTGGGGTGCCGTAGTTGTGAACTGGCTTGCCGTAATGAGTATGCCGCAAAAGGTGGTGAGCGTTGGCGATGGGTGAGTGAGGCTTTTGAAGAATCTGTGAAAACAGGTTATTTCTTATCTTTAAGCTGTAACCATTGTGAAAACCCGGAGTGCATTCGAGTTTGTCTAAATGGAACCTATCGTAAGCGCAAGGACGGAATAGTACTTCATGATCCCAAACATTGCAGTGGGTGTGGACGTTGCATTCGAGCTTGCCCTTTTTCTGCACCTAAATACTCTTTAATAACAGGAAGAGTAGACAAATGCAATCTGTGTGTTGACCGGTTGGATAATGGACAGCCTGCCGCTTGTGTGGCAGCCTGTCCGGTGGGGGCTATTTCTCATCTGTTTCCCAATGAGCCAGATCCTAAAAGAGCCACTGAATCGGTAACTGGGTTTGGAGACATTAAGATTACCAAGCCATCAACGCGTTTTATCCGCTTAGTACCTAAAGATCAAGTTGAGTAAGGAGGAGTGGAGAATGAAAAAATATGTGGATTGGGTTAAGCGTATTGCAAAGGCCCAGGCCGATAATTGTGGCGTAGTCGGACTAAGCCGTCTTTTAATGGAGAAAATAGAGAAGGTTGTTTTTGTCTCTGATAAAAGAGGCCGTGTTCTCTGCTGGCAAGCGCCACAGAGCAATCCCACTCCTCAGGAGGAAAAAATCTTACTGACGGGTTCTGTGCTGAAAGCTACGGAAGAGTCAAAAGGTATCATAACATTGAGTGGACAGAAACATGACTTTAGTTGTTGGCCGATTATCCACCAAGAGATACTGGGATATTTGTGGGTTTTGACAGGTGGAGAAAGTCTATCCTCCGACGAAATAGATTCGATTGAGTGTATTCGCTCAGCCATCTTGGTGGAAATAGTTAAAAGTCAGGAACACGGTGTACTCAAAGAGCATTTGCGCGATGAACTTATCTATAATATGCTCTTTAATAATTATGATAGTACTAATTTTGTGGAGCATGTCTGGGGTTGGAATCTTTCATCGAACCATTTAGTCATGGTTGTGGAAGAAACCGGGAAGATGGAGGGGCGAGGATTACCCGAGGTTCGTACGCAGATTGAGGAGCTTCTCATTCAGAAATACCCGGATGTTGCTACGGGCATGGTTGGTCCCTCATTTGTAGCTTTGTTTCCTATAAATAGCCAGCCCGGTAAAAAAAATCGTCAAGATGATGGTCGGTGGAAGAGCATAGCTGCCGAAGCATTTGTACAATTACAAGAAGAAATGGTTAATATTGAACTTTGGGCCGGGGTGGGGAATATCTATTGGGATCAAAAGACACTGTATCGGAGCTATCAAGAGGCTAAGGTAGCGCTTCAAATGGGGAGATTCTCGGGGAAGGAATCGAAATTGGCTTTTTTTGATGAGCTAGGTGCTATGCGTTTGTTTTATAACCAACGTGAGCAGGATCTTAGGGATTATTTTAACGAAGTCATAGGCCCAGTTCAGAAGTATGACCAAGAAAATAATACCAATCTTCTTTCTACTTTATGGACTTATTATATCGTAGGCGGAAATATTGCCGCGACTACGGCTAAAATGCATATTCATTTTAATACGTTGCGTTATCGTCTTCAGAAAATCGAGGGGCTTTTAGGCGCTAAATTGGATGATCAAGAAGTCAGATTTAATGTATATGCAGCTTTGAAGGTGGGAATCATGATTGGAATTTTTAAAACGGATGGATAAGGGTAAATGCAAGCGCAAAAAACGCGCCCTTAACACTTCTCATTGGGAAACGTTAAGAGCTTAAAAAAAGTACGATCAATTTTCATTTTATATGTCGGTATACCTGGAATTGTCAAACCGGTATACCTTGTCAACAATGTATAGTAGTCGGAACAATAAGTCAATTACTATATATCTATATCAATAATAATTCATTGAGTTTACTAATTTGGTGTATTGTAATGAAATAATTGTCTAATGCATGTGATTTAATTTTCTGGTTTGAAGTATAGAGGTGATTTTCTCTATTTCATTCGCACTTTGGTGTCCACTTTTTGTATATATCCAATGGTAATTCGCCGGGGAATATGGCATAATAATTTAATAGCTGTCCGGTCTGCCTTCAGTGATGATTTATCGCGGACAGGTGTCGTTGCCGGTGGGCTTTTACTATTTAGAAATGGATGTAAGAACATGGACACAATTTGGCGTCTTTTACCAAGACTGTACTATTCGGCGAGGAAATATCTCTTCACCAGAGCTCGCGAATGCGGCATGGAGAAGGGGCAGCCACGGATTTTGGATTATGTGCATGTCAATGACGGCTGTATTCAACGAGAGATCCGTGACGAGTTCTCGTTGGATGCGTCCTCTATCAGCAATCTTTTGTCGAAGCTGGAGGAAAATGGCACACTGCGCCGCGAACGGAACCCGCTATCTACCCGCGAGGTCAACGTGTATATCACTGACAAGGGCAGGGAGGTACAAAAACGAATGGAAGTGGTATATGATGAACTGGAGCAGATTATCTTCCAAGGGTTCTCGCCTGAAGAAAAAGAGCAGTGCATCCACTATTTATCCCGTTTGACCAAAAACATGATGTCATATCGCAAAGACGAATCCCAATGATCGCACTACAAAAAGGGGGCGTGTGAAAACTTAAAATCCACACGCCCCCTATTCTTAAAATCTTCAATTTTAAAAGTCAATATAAGAAACATGTAAAAATGGTTGACTGCTTATACATTAGCAGCAGCCATTTTTCTCATGTTATGAGCAATAGAATGTAAGCCCCATTCCAGTTTGACTTTTTCCAAGCCCTTGAGGATAAATCGGCGGATGCCAAAATTGCCTTTGATATCTCCAAAGACACTCTCAACTTCGATGGGCCTTAAGCTGCGCATCTTCAGCCCGTATTCGCTGGTCAGATTCGCTCTGGCCTCCGCTTTGAGTTCATTGCCTCTCTTATTGATGTAAATCTGCTTCGCCAAATCTGGATTATTACTCTGTTTTATACACTGGCCATGGTATGGGCAGTCTTTACACCCCTCACTCTGGTAGACTCGAATGGTGCTTCGATATCCATTTTTGCTTTTCTGGTAGTTGATGTGTTTAAATTTTAGTGCTCTACCATAGCTGCAGATATACTCATCTTTGGACTCATCATAGTCCCAATTCTGCACCCGGGTTGGATCGGCTTGCCACTTTCGGGTGGCTTCTTTATGAAACGTATTGTACTTAACATAATTTCCAAGCTGCTCTTTTTTCAGGTATTCATAGTTCTCTTCGCTTCCATAACCCGCATCGGCCACGATATTTTTCGGAAGTTTACCTCCTAAAGTTTTCTTCACTTCCTTCAGATGCTCTTTCATACAACTGGTGTCTCCCGCCGATTGATGGATACTATAACCCACCACAAATTGGTTTTCCGTTCCGATTTGGACGTTATAACCCGGCTTGAGTTGGCCGTTTTTCATGGCATCTTCTTTCATCCTCATAAACGTGGCGTCGGTATCGGTTTTGGAATAGCTGTTGCGCTGTGCTAAAATTTCCTCTTGGTTTTCATACTTCTTCATTCGAGGCAGATAATCTTTTAAAATCACTCGCTTAGCTTTACACAGTTTCTTGTGCTTGGGGGTTGCAGCGAGTCGTTCATCAATCTGTTTCACCGCCGCCTCAATCGCCCGGGAATCGATGGGCTTCTCCTCGCTTAATTCTTCGAGATTACGTTCGCCATACTCATCATTTTCTTTGCTTTGGGCTAGCTCCGCAAACTCAAACAGTTCTTTACATTTTTCACGGAGCTTTTCTTTGTAGCGTTTGGTGGATTTTCCCCAGACCCAGCTGTATTTATTGGCATTCGCCTCAATTTTCGTTCCATCTAAAAAGTAGTTTTCGAGTTGGATATAGCCTTGTTTATGTAAAAGCTCAATGACTTCGCTGAAGATCTCGACCATAACCTCTTTCATCCGCTCTCCCCTGAAACTGTTGATGGTTTTAAAGTCTGGCGTATTTCCGCCACACAACCACATATACATGATGTTTTCACGCGCTGCTTTTTCAATGCGTCGACTGGAAAAGATTTTATCCGCATAAGCATAGACAATGAGTTTCGTCATCATGACCGGATGATAACTGGATCGCCCACCTCCTGAATAGCGGGCCAGAAGAGGAGCTAAGTCAATTTGATCGATCGCTGAATTAACCACTCTAACCATATGATTTGGTGGGATTAAACATCCCAGGTCAATCGGCAGGCTTAATTGGTTAGGATCGTATTCTTTAAAAACAACTTTAGTATGGACTTTCTTTCCAGGCTTGGACATGATAAGCACCTGCCTTAGTCGTTTTTTCTTATCTTAATTATACCATTTTTCGTGGATTACGTGGAGGAACCGCCTAAAATCTCTTGATTTCAGGCGGTTCCTCTTGGCTGTGTTTTCACACAGCCCCTTTGCTTTGGGGCAAATCTTGCACCAGTGCACAATTTGGACTCTCTCAGGTAGGGGGAAGGCTTACTTGCAAAATATCATAACTTGCATATATAATCACTGTTAAAAGAAACTCTGGAGGCATAACTAGATGAATATGTTTATGGGACTGGCAATCGGCTTACTGTCGGGATTTTTTGGTGGTCTTGTTGGCTTGGGCGGTGGAATCATTATGATTCCTCTTATGGTAGGACTTTTAAAGATTAATCAACATATGGCTCATGGTACCAGCTTAGTAGGCGTGGTTTTCACAGGAATTTCGGGGGCTATAACATATTCTCTGAGTGGTTCCATTGAGTTGGTGCCCGCACTTCTATTGGCTTCTACTGCGATGATAACGGCCAGATTAGGAGCCCGTTATGCTACATCCCTTCCGGAGTGGAAACTGAAAAGATCCTTTGGGTATTTTCTTATTTTTGTAACCATAGTTTTTTTGTTAAAATCATATCTCGGAGAATTTTCCTTATCCTCAACTGTATGGATAAGAACAATCATATTGCTATGCATTGGTGCCTTTTCGGGATTTCTTTCTGGAATGATGGGAGTCGGCGGTGGATCAATCATGGTACCTGCTATGGTGATTTTTGCAGGTATGGGTCAGCAGATAGCCCAGGGGATTTCGCTGCTTGCCATGATTCCGGCATCGGCAATCGGCGCTTTTACACACAACCGTAACGGGAATATTCATACAAAAATCTTACCGGGTTTAGTAGTGGGTATTCTACCGGGTACATTTTTAGGCGGCTCATTAGCTCACATTTTGCCAGAGGTTGCCTTGCGCATTATTTTCGCAATTGTGGTGATTTATACAGGGATAAAGAATATTACAGCTAAAAGCCCTCAAGCCGTTGTGGAACCGCCTAATTAATCTAGTACTAAGTACTTAGTCAGTGAATCAAGGAGCATAGTATGAGCTTTTATATGGTGGGCGAAGGTGATTAGGATATGAAAATAATTATCTCCCCGGCAAAGAAAATGAATATGGATGGGGATTTTCTTCCGCCCCGTAATACACCTGTATATCTTGAAAAGGCCAAAAAGCTGCAAGAATGCCTGCGAGGCCTGCCCTATGAGGAGCTCAGAAAACTGCTCTGCTGTAATGATGAGATCGCCGGTTTGAACTATGAACGCTATCAGGCAATGAACTTATCCGGATACACAAGCCCGGCGATTCTAGCTTACGATGGCATTCAGTACAAGTATATGGCACCCCAGGTATTTGAGGATGACTATTTCGATTATATAGAAAAGCATCTGCGAATTTTATCTGGATTTTATGGTATATTGAAACCCTTCGACGGAGTTGTGCCCTATCGTCTGGAAATGCAGGCGAAGTTGAAAACGGACTTCTGCCGAAATCTGTACGACTATTGGCAAGACGATATTTACCGGGAATTGACTCAAGAGGATACCACGATTCTGAATCTTGCTTCAGCTGAATACAGTAAAACGATTGAGAAACACCTGACTGACGGCATCGACTATGTTAACTGTGTATTCGGTGAGCTGATCAACGGCAGAGTAATCGAAAAAGGCGTTTATGTAAAAATGGCCCGGGGTGAAATGGTCCGTTTTATGGCTGAAAGAGCCATTAAGGATCTGGAGCAAGTCAAAGAATTTAATAGACTTGGATTTGAGTACAGGGAGCAGTTGTCAGATAATAGCACCTTGGTATTTGTAAAAAATCATGAAGTAAAATGAAAGAACAAATCCATTGCGACTCAAGTAGCGGTTAATCGCAAAGAGGATAAAGGTAAAAGGAGAAATGATGATTAATAATCTAACCAGCCCTTCTCTAAACTTGAGAGAAAACTTAGATACTAAGAGCTATACACATATTAGTAACCTGCAAAAATTATGCTTGGAGCATGATCGAACGACTCTGAAATTGGAACTTGACTATAAGCTGCGTCGATCCGAGGGCAAATCAGGAAGTCTGAAGACAATTAATGAGTTTATGTGTTATGATGGAGAACTTCTCATTGGTTATATGGGTATTTGTGATTTTGGTGGAGAGGAAATTGAAGTTAATGGTATGGTCCACCCTGATTATCGAAAGAAAGGAATATTTAAAACCTTGTTCTCCTTTGTCAAGAATGAATGGAGTAAGAGGAGAGCGTCCAGGATGCTTTTATTGAGTGATCGTAATTCGCTTGCGGGACAGGCATTTATTAGAAGCGTTTTCGGAGTGAAATATGAACATACAGAGTACGAGATGTTTTTGCAAAGTGATAGGAAGCAAGAATTAAATTCACGTAAGGTAGTATTAAGAAAAGCGACCGGCAACGATACCAAGGAAATTGCCAGGCAAAACTCAATCTATTTTGAGCAAGAGAGCCAAGATGAGAATATGCTTATACCTGAGGAAGAAGCGAGAGCGGGCATGATCATCCATATGGCTGAAGTCAGTAATTGTGTCATAGGAAAAGTCCATTTGGATGTCAGCTCTAATGTTGGGAGTATTTACGGTTTAGGAGTACTTCCGGAGTATCGCAGAAAGGGATATGGTAGAGACATTCTTACCTTAGGGATTGAAGAGTTAAAAAGCAACAATTTTAAAGAGATTATGCTTCAGGTTAATGTCAAAAATGAAAAGGCCCTTGATCTTTATCGTTCCTGTGGTTTTGAGGTTACGTCAATCATGGATTATTATGAATTAAAAAAGTGAATTCGCACTCTGCCTTAATATTGGTCTTAACGAACGGCATGCTATGCCCGATTGTCTTGTAATTATAATAACAATGTATTATAGTTAATGAAAACAAGTGATCTTGATAGTGAGGGGGTAAAGATTCCGATGGCCTTAAAACAACTTGATTCCAATAGCTTTGAAGAGATTATCTATGATAATGGTGAAGCTTGCTTGGTTCTCTTTTCAAGAAAGAGCTGCCATGTCTGTAAAGAGGTAGGTCCTATGGTGGAAGACCTGGCGCCAAAATACAGCGAAAAATTCAGATTCTACTATGTGGATGTCGAAGAAAATATGACCTTATTTCAAAGATTTTCTTTAAAAGGGGTTCCACAGATTTTATTTTTTAAAGACGGAGAATACCAAGGGAAACTTTCAGGTAATGTTGAGGAAGAAGTCCTGGAAGAGAAAATAGCAGAAATTCAAGCATAAAATGATTTGAAAAAGAAAACACCTTGGAAGCTAGCTCCAAAGGTGTTTTCTTGATCGTGAGGCACTGGTCGCAACAAATGGAGCAATAGCAGGGCCCCTTAGGAGCTGCTTAACTCAAGTAAGCGCGTTAATGCTTCTTCCTTGTCGAAAGAACTGAACCAACGATAACCATCGTCATCCAATATACGATAGTGCTTACTAATAAGGTTTTGCTGCAATCGGAAAAGACCTTCCTGATGGACATCCGCCCACCAGATTTTGCCCCCCATAGTTTTCTCCTTTGGGCTATCAATGCGCTCGTGGGCGATTGTTCTTAATACTTCTAAAGGGTCGTCTCCGAAAATAGATTGCATAATCTCACTTTCTCTAAACATAGCACAGGTGGCAACGACAACCCCCCAGCTGGCGCAATCTCTGCCCTTTTCAACTTGGACAAGGGTTTTCTTAGATATGCCAATGATATCGGCCATTCTATCTTGGGAATAGCCGTTTTCAACCCGAATCAGCTTTATCTTGCTCGAAACAAGTTTGATCGCTCTTTCTTTGTCCATCCTGGTTCCTCCCGGATTCTCTACAAACAAAATAAGTATTGATTGAATTTTCCCTTACAGTGTATAATTACACTGTAAGGGAAAATATTTCTTTTTCTATTATAGCATGAACAGGAAAGGGGAGGGAAGATTTAGTCATGGATATGAGTAAAAAGAAAAAAATTATTATCCCTGTGGCAATTGGATTAGGGCTGCTCATGGCTGGGTTCGCCTATTTGATGCAAATACGGGGAGAATTTAAGGACTATCTCAGTGAAAAATACCCGGGGCAAACGTTTCAGGTCGGATTCGTTAAGATTGATCCTATCTATGGAAGTTATTTTACAACAGTCAGTTGCTTAGATGATAATGTGTCTTTTCCTATCGGTAAGAGCTTCCGTACAAAAAACATCAACGAAAGCTATCTCCAAACCAAGAGCCATAATCAGTACAACGCATATATCAAGGAAGTCTTTAATGAGAGCGGTATCAAAAGCCATATTACAAGTGTAACAGGAGGAGGTAGGGACAAGGAGCACTATCAGAATGACGGGCATTATGATCAAATAAACCTCTACTTAACTGAAGAAGCTGAGCTGATATACATAACTCAGGCGGCCCTGAACTTACTGAGAGAAAAGGGTATTCAGGCCGACACAGTTATTCTGACTCAAGAAAAAGACGGTCATGTTTATGAATGGTATGGGTCCACCGCGGATTATGATTTAACTGAAGATCAGCTAAGGGAGAAAATAAGAAAGATAAAATAGACCAGTTCTAACGACTATTGTATAATTGAAGTAAAGGAAGGTTAAGGAAGCCTTCCTTTTGTGCTTATACATATCACCAAATTGGAAACTTAATTGAAAGTTGTTCTCGGTAGAGGGGATATGCTGTATAATGATCAATAATAAGCTGTAAAGGAAGTCTTTCTCTAGATAGAAAAAGGCTTTAGTAGAATATAAGGAGATCAAACTATGCTATATAGATTGATGAAACGGTTCAGTGACTATAATATATTGCATGATGTCATTGATTGCTTAACAGCGTCACTGGAAGCAAAGGACAATTATACAAGCGGTCATTCCAATCGAGTAGGTGATATGGCTTTTGATATTTGCAAAAGCCTCAAACTATCTATTGTGGAGCGGGATCGCATCCATATTGCTGCCCACCTCCATGATATCGGCAAGATTGGCATCCCCGACCATATTCTTAATAAACCCGGAAGACTATCCTCAGCGGAATGGGCACAAATCCAAGGCCATCCGGAAATCGGCTACACTATTTTAAGTAAATCAAGAAAGCTTAAAGATATCGGACAAATTGTCCTTAGCCATCATGAACGATGGGATGGCAAGGGTTACCCACATGGTCTAAAAGGGGAAGAAATCCCTTTAGGAGCAAGAATTATTGGCGTGTGTGACAGTATTGATGCTATGACCTCTGATCGGGCTTACCGTAAAGCCTTTACCTGGGCAGAGTGCAAAGCGGAGATAATAGCCAACAAAGGCTCGCAATTCGATCCCGAAGTGGTGGAAGCCATTACGGATTCATTATGGAGCAAATGGCAAATGGAGTATTGCAAAGAAAGAGAAAAAGAGCACAGCCTTGGCCAAGGAATCCAGAGCGCGACTTAACCCCAGGAGTATCCTCAAAAATTAACGGGATATCCTTATTTAGATCTGTCAAATTTAAGGAAAATCCTTATAATTAGAGATAGGGATGGTCGTCCATCAATCCATGGTAAGGTTATCCTGGATTGTGATTGGGGGATCAATATCAAAGTAAAATTTTGGAAGGAGTAAAGAATGGATATTAATTATGCAATTAAAGAGGTCATACGCCATCACCGGCAAGCGGTTCAAAAATCAGCCTGGGAATTCATCGACGTGGACACCTTATATACTCTTAGAGATATAGCGATAACTGTTGAGGATGAAAAATTTCACGTGGTGGGTGATTCGGACAAATATTACGTCATGGTTAGAAAATCTTCAATGGATAATGATGTGATCATGTTCGGCAGGGTAGATGGGGGCAATTTGGAGAAAACCTTAGCAAGGGATATTCCCAAAGTAGGGCTTGCGATCCTGGCAATAAGGCATATCGAAGATGATCATTATATAGATGATTTACTTTCAGCGAGAAGAGAAGAGCTGCTGGACCAACTCATTCTATGTTTCGGGAGTGAAAGGTTCAACCTGGCTGATGGAACCAGCTTCACTTTACAAGAACTTAAGCAAGCTGTTTCGCACTGAAAAAGTTTTATTTCGATAGCTCTTGGGGATGAATAGGTAAAGGGAGTACCGCCAAACTACTTTGCTCAAGCAGTGGGGCGATACTCCCTTATTACTTTTCAGGCTTTAGCTGAAGGCTAGAATTTGAAGATGATCACGAAGATAACCAGAAGTGTAAGCCCTAATCCTAACGAACCGCCAATAAGTTTCTTTTCGATAGGTAGAAGATCATACCATTCATCTTCGTAAGCTTTTTTAGCAGCAGGCGCTTGCTGCTCAGTTTTAATTGCCATTTTAATTCCCCCTTACATTATAAGTGATTAAACAGTCGGAGGCGTAATTCCATGGTAGAAGAGCCAGGAGATGAACAGTCCGAACCAGAGAATGAAGCCGAAGAGAGCAATACCATAAATGGCAACGATACGTCCCATTCCTTCTGCCCAGAGCTTACGAACGTTAGTGACTAAGCCGATGGAGAAGAAACATAAGCCAAAGAAGATAGTTCTGAAAGCATTGCCTTCATTAACGCCTGTGCTTAATGCCTTGACGCCATCAGGATTATTCACACCGACTAAGAACAGGATGAGGAAAGTCAGTACGAAACCGATGATGAATTTGGGGAAACGATCCCAGATATCTACGGCACTGACTTTATTTCTTTCACCAGGATTTGCACTGGCATTTTTATCGATGGGGAATACGGACCAGATAATAGCCAGAATGAAGGCCCATACACCGATAAAGATGTCGATGAAGACTTTCGTGGTGGTAGCGACCATCAAGATCCAGCCTTCTTCCCAGTTGATGCCCAGTTCCCTTAAGGCACGGCCCCTGATCAAGGAGTCGGTGATAGCACCACTGGCGATAGCGCCACCGTCGGATTTAACAGCCAGACCCATCCAAGCACCGGCAACCATGGGATCCTTGAACAAGAAAGCTTGTGCTAACCAAGGCAATAACAAGAGTTCGAGGGCAACGAAAACGATGATAACAGCGGAGAGAATTACAGGAATAACGGGACGGGCGCGGATAGCACTACCAGTAGCGATAGCAGCAGAAACACCGCAGATGGAGATACCGGATGCCAAAGGTGCTGCCCATTCTGGTGTAAATTTGAAGAATTTACGAGCGATAAGGTAAACTACCGGCCAGTAGATCAAGTAAGCTTCAACAACAGCACAAAGTCCCCGGATGATGATTGTTGTAGCCAGACCAAAGGCATCGAGAGTTTTAATAGCAATGGAGGCACCAAGAACGACGATACCGATTTTAATAAATAATTCAGGTTTTGCAGCTTCTTTTAAAAAGTCGGCTTGTTTGATAAAGAAGTTTCCAATAATAAGACCGACTACCATGGCGATGATATAACCCATTTCGCCTAGACCAAGAGACCAGCCAATGCCATAACTAGCAGTCTTATCAGGCGTAGCTCCGATATAAGCAATGTTGCCTAACATGAGGCAACCCATGGTTATCCAGAAAATAATTGTGAAACCAATTGCATATTTCTTTATATTGGAGCCAACGAATTTAGCGGCAACCGTCGTGATAGCTAAAACGAATAAGAAAGTCACTAATAAGGATGTGAAACCATTCAGACCTATGGTTTTGGATATAGGAGCAAAAGCTTTTGCGGGTTCGATCCATACACTTGCCTTGGTTACCCATCCCAGTAAGTCCATGCCAAAATATGGACCTAAGCCTAAGCAGAAGATAAATAGCCCTAGCCAGGCCGCCCACCAGTCTTCATTTTGAAGAGCTTTTTTTCTTGCGTAAGTATTCGTGGACAAGTTCTCCACCTCCCTGAGATTGTGAGCATATTTCATTTGCATTTAGAAATGTGTTATTAAGACGACATTCGTATTATTATTCACTTATGTGGGTAGATTTAGAAAGTAATATGGTATAATTAGGGTTCGAAACGATGCTTAGTAATATCGTATTAGCGAATCTACTTAAGTTTTAGTTCCTCCTCCTTTACAAAAGTTTGTGAATGTGAAAGTAATCGAAAATTGTCATAAATCACCCCCTCTAGGTTTAAGTTATTTTATTCATCCACGCTGGATGAAAGATAACAAGTATATAAAGATTAGTAAACTGAATATTTGGAATACTCACGGGTTGAGTGTTAGCTGTTATAATATAACTAATAAGGGAAAAAAATCATAGGGAAAGATACCACATTCACATTAGTGCTGTGAAAGTGAAAAGATGTTCTATTTGTTTTTATTATAGGCCCTATAACTAAATATGTGAAATATGAATTTAAAATGAACGATATAGGGATAATTTATGGAGGAAATTTCACAAAGTTTATTGAGACTAATTCACTCTGTCTATTGAAGCAGGCTTTGAGGCTGCCGGGCAGGCCGGGCTGAGCTTTCCGGTGATGGTTATACCTAAACCAATATCCGGGCTCAGGATGGATAAAAGGGATACCGTATCAAGAAGAGCGGTACCGGGAAAGAGTATGAAATTAATTTCCTACTAGGTATCGGTAATCCTAATGTTCACAATTGCAAAAGCAAATTTTACAAAGACTTTAAACTGACCTAGACTAAAAGTGATAGTATTAACAATCATTACTAAATCAAGGAGGTAGAAGACATTGTTTCTAGTCTTTTATGCGATTCTAGCCATGTTTTTATTTTTAGCACTCTCTGCGTATAAAGCGTATGAGTACACTAAAATGCCAATGCATGGGCGCTTGGATCTCTATCCTGTTCCCAAAGAAAAGGGACATGAGCATGGAGGATCCTATTATGAGCAAGCCGAATGGTGGGCTAAGCCTCATGAAACATCGACAGCATCCGAGATTGTCGACATGTTGAAGGAGATTCTGTTCATTAAAAAGCTTTTCCAGAACCAAAAATCTCTTTGGTGGCTATCCTATTCACTTCATCTGGGCATTTATTTTATTATCGCTTGGACTGTAATCCTTGTAGCAGCCGCCGCAACCCAATTAGCGGGTGGAACCGTTGCCGCCGACGGCGGTCTTTGGGGTATACTCCTTTACTATGCGACCCCATTGGTTGGCTGGGTAGGTTTCTTTTTAGCGTCTTTCGGTGCCATCAGCTTGTTGGTGCGCCGGGTCGCAGACCCCATCCTCAAGAAATACACTACGCCACAGGAATATTTCAATTTATTGCTCTTATTCGTCGTGACTTTAACCGGCGTTTTGGTGTGGAGTTCAGATATTACCATGAGCAATGCCCGGGATGCTATGGCTAATGTCCTGTCTTTCCAACCCTTGAACGGGGATCCCTTATTGACGGTTCATATTATTCTGGCCGGAATTATGCTGATATACATCCCAATAAGCAAGATGAGTCATTATGTAGGTAAATTCTTCAGTTTTCACATGGTTATCTGGGATAATGATCCGAATGTCGCGGGCAGTAAGGTTGAGGAAAAAATCAGACAGGCTGCTCAATATCGCCCTCAGAATAAATGGTCAGCCCCCCATATTGCCGGTGCACCTGCACCCACGGAGAAGTCCCCTAAGTAGGGGTAATGAAATCGAGGAGAGGAGTTTGACATAATGATAAATCATAAAGACCTAAAGCCCAGTGATTTAAATAGGCCTGACGAGCAGTTGGTCAAAGTGGAAGAACTTATGCCTTTGCCGCGCCCTTACGATAAACCCGGCATGGAGCCCGATTTCATGGAAGTCAAACCGGCATGGCGTGAAAAGTACTGTACCTCCTTGGATGGCTTTGTTGCTATTGATACACTAACCCGTCCCAAATCCAAAGAAGAAGAAGAGGAGTTTGTCCGTAAGTTCTTGAGCGGATTGGAGAAGCTTTTCACCGACGCCAACAACGGTATGAGACAGCCCTTAATGCTTTCCTTTGAGTACTGTGCTAAATGCGACACCTGCTCCAATGCCTGCCACATCTATGAAGGGTCCGGCAATAATGAACTTTATCGGCCCATTTTCCGGGTGGAGGCTCTGCGCAAAATCTATAAAAAGTACTTCACCACCAGCGGCAAACTGCTTGGCGGCTTAGTAGGCGCCGACCTTGAGGCAACCTGGGAAAGCATCGCCCGTCTTGGCGAATCCGCCTATCGATGCAATCTTTGCCGTCGTTGTGCCCAGACCTGCCCTCTGGGTTTGGACAACGGCATCATGGCCAAAGAAATCCGCAAGATCTTCAGCATGGAAATGGGGATTGCCCCCAGCCCCATTCACAAAAAAGGAACGGAGAATCAGCTGAAGACAGGTTCCTCCACCGGACTTACCAAGCCGGCTTTCCTGGATATCGTGGAATTCCTGGAAGAGGAAATGGATGAGAAGTTTGGCTTGAAAATCAAATTCCCCATTGATAAAAAAGGTGCCGATATTCTCTTAATGCACAATGCAGGAGAATACCGGGCCTGGCCGGAAAACCCCATCGCTTTTGCCATTCTTTTTGAAGCAGCAGGGATCGACTGGACCATCAGCAGTGAAATGATGGGCTATGACAGTGTCAACTACGGAATTTGGTATGATGATGCCCAAGCGAAGAAAATTGCTCTGGCTCAAATGAAAGTAGCCAAAGATCTGGGAGTGCGGAGAGTTGTCCAAGGGGAATGCGGACATGCTCATAAAGCGGCGGCCGTGTCGGCGGATAGAATGGCCCCCGGATCGGATAAGGTGCCTGTGGAAAGCTTCTTCCCCTTACTGCGGGATATCGTCAAATCAGGAGCCATCAAATTCGATCCCAGCCGGAACAATTTCCCGGTGACCCTTCATGACCCTTGTAACGTGGTAAGGCAAATGGGAATTGTCATGCCCCAACGGGAAGTCTTACATCAGCTCGCCCCCCAATTCCGCGAGATGACCCCCCATGGGGTAGATAACTACTGTTGCGGCGGCGGGAGCGGTTTTGCCATCATGCATAGTCAGAACTTCGGAGACTTCCTGAAAAAGATCAGTGCCCGCAAGAAATTCGCCCAGATTCTTAACGCTTTCCAGGATACTATCGAAGATCCCCAGATCGTTAAATATATCTGTGCTCCTTGCTCCAACTGTAAAGGAACCATGCGGGATATCCTGGAGTACTACGAAGCAACCGATAAGTTCAATGTTCAATATGGCGGTTTGATTGAGCTGGTCGTCAACGCTATGGCTGATCTCAAGAGACCCTTCTTTGAGTTCTTAGAAGAAGAGTAGGCCAGATCCTGCTGCTTGCGGCGGGGCAAGAAGATGAGGTGGTAAAGTGAAAGTTGTGATTATTGGCGGGGTTGCCACAGGCCCTAAGGTAGCAGCACGCTTACGACGCCTTTCTATAGACGCCGAAATAACCGTGGTCGAAAAGGGGAAGATCGTCTCCTATGGATCTTGCGGGTTGCCCTTGTTTTTGGGCAACCTGGTCCCCAAAATAGAAGACCTTATGAAGACCTCCGCGGGGCTGATTCGCGACACCCAGTATTTTGAGGACACCAAGGGCATCAATGTATTAACCCAGACCGAGGCCCTGGCCATCGATCGTCAGCAGAAAAAGGTTAGGGTCCGGAACCTTGCCACAGGCGAGGAAAGAGATCTGGACTATGACCATTTAGTTCTGGCCACAGGGGCTAAGGAAGTAGTCCCGCCCATCCCCGGAATCCAGTACCAGAATGTCTATACCTTACACAGCTTGGATGACGCGGTGAACATTAAAGCCTTGATCAAAGAAAAGAAGATCCAACATGCCACCATCATCGGTGCCGGTCTAATCGGCATTGAAGTGGCTGATGCCATTGCCGGACCGCGCCTAAAAGTCACTCTGTTCGAAAGTCAAGGCAGTGTCGTCCCCAAACTGCTTGATCCGGATATGGCCCTTCTCGTTGAACACAAGATGCGCAGCCGAGGGATCGATCTAAGACTGAATTGTCCCGTCAAAGAGTTGACCGGAGATGAGGACGGGAAGGTCAATGGAGTTATCTTAGAGAACGAATCTATCACAACCGGGTTGGTCATTGTGGCTGTAGGAGTGCGACCGGAGGTTACTCTGGCCCGACAAGCCGGTTTGACCCTTGGCATAACGGGTGCTATTCAAGTCAACCAATACATGCAGACCGACGACACTTACATCTATGCCGGCGGCGACTGTGCTGAACAAGTCAATATGCTGTCCGGCCGCCAAGTCTTTGTTCCCTTGGCATCGACCGCCAACAAGCAGGGACGGGTTATCGCTGACAATATTGCCGGAAGGGCTTCAGAGTTCCCAGCCATTTGCGCTACTTCAGTCTTTCAAGCCTTCGAACTCAATGTAGGAAGGACAGGACTGGGAGAGCCAGAGGCCAGGGAGCTGGGCTATGATGTGATAACAAGCCTGAGCACCGGCCTTGACGCAGTTCATTACTATCCCGTTCATGGGGCGGTGACCATCAAGCTCATTGCCGAAAGAACCAGCGGACGGCTGCTGGGCGCTCAGGTCTGCGGTACGGGAGAGGCTATTAAACGATTGGATGTCCTTATAACCATCTTAAGATTCAATGGCACGGTTAAGGATATCAGCAATTTGGATTTGAGCTATGCCCCGCCTTTCGCTACGGCCATTGATGTTTTGATTCATGCGGCCAATACCTTGGAGAACAAGCAACTTGGGATCGTGGATACCGTGAATCCCTTTGAGCTGCTTGAACGCTTGAAAAAAGATAAATCCATCATCTTTGTGGATGTGCGCGAAGGAGATGAGACCAGGGCCAACCCTGTGGAAGGTTCCCAGATCATAGTGATACCTTTAGGGGAACTAAGGAAACGATATACTGAAATACCTCAGGGCAGCCCAGTGGTCACGTTCTGTGAATTGGGTATTCGCGGATACGATGCAGCCTGTTTCCTTAAAGGAGTGGGATTCCAGGATGTTAGTTTTCTGGAAGGAGGGATGTCCACCTGGGGAGCCTTGCAGCCTGCCCTGAACATGTAATTGCTAAATAATACACAATGAGTATTTTGTATTGCACGATTGGAATTCTCTATTTTACACAAAGCTTGAATCGTAGTTAAATGGACTTGGAAAGTGTAAGTTCACACAAGGATTAGATAGATAGGTGGTGAAGGAAGATGTTCATCATAACCATTGATCCCGATTCATGTTCCGGTTGCGATGCCTGTGCAGATTCTTGCCCGGCACATCTGTTGAAATTCAACGGGGAAATCACCGAAGTCGTCGGCGATGAAACCGAATGTATGGGTTGTGAAAGTTGCGTATCTGTTTGCCCAACGGGTGCTGCATCCATTATGGAGATGTAGAAATATACAAAAAGAAATTCTTGAATTGGAGGTAAGGTCATGGCTGAAAAGAGAACGCCACAACTGGATGAGTTAGAAAAAGGACAATGGCCCAGCTTTGTGACGGAAATCAAAAAGGCTGCCGTGAAAAACGAAGCCTCGAAGGAACTCCTTCATCTCTTGGAAAGATCCTATGAGGAAAAGAGAGGGCACTGGAAACACGGCGGTATCGTTGGAGTTAAAGGTTATGGCGGCGGGGTAATTGGTCGTTATACTGATTTGCCTGAAGATTATCCTAATCTGGCTGCTTTCCACACAGTACGTATTAATTCTCCAAGCGGTTGGTTCTACAATACCAAATCCCTGCGCACCATCTGCGATATCTGGGAAAAACGGGGAAGCGGACTTATGAACTTCCACGGAGCAACCGGAGATGCTATTTTGCTGGGGACAACCACCGACCAACTTCAGCCCATTTTTGATGAATTGAGTGAGGGTGGTTTTGATTTAGGTGGTTCCGGCTCCGACTTAAGATCTCCCAGCTGCTGCGTTGGACCAGGACGGTGTGAACATGCTTGCTACGATACCCTGGAAGCTTGCTATAACATCACCAACCAGTACCAAGATGAATTACACCGCCCTATGTGGCCGTATAAATTTAAAATTAAATTCTCCGGTTGTGCTAACGACTGCACCGCAGCGATTGCCCGTTCCGACTGCGCCGTCATCGGAACTTGGAGAGATACTCTCACCATCGATCAGGAAGCAGTCAAAGCTTATGTGGCTGAAGGCCTGAATATTCAGGCTGTAGTATGTGACCGTTGCCCGACAAAATGCCTGAAATTCGATGCTGAGACCCAGGAATTGAGTGTTATTGCTGAAGAGTGCACCCGCTGCATGCATTGCATCAATAGAATGCCCAAAGCCATCGCTCCCGGAAAAGAAAGAGGAGCAACAATTCTGCTCGGTGGCAAATCTACCATCGTTCAATCCGCTTTCATGGGTTGGGTTATCGTGCCCTTCATGAAGATGGAAGTCGAAGATGATTTCCAAGAGTTCAAAGATATGATCGAACGCATCTGGGAATGGTGGGACGAAAACGGTAAAACTCGTGAGAGAATCGGGGAAACCATCTACCGTTTAGGTATGACCAATTTCCTCACTTCAGTCGGTCTGCCTGCGGTACCGCAAATGGTTTACCGTCCGCGTGCTAACCCCTATGTCTTCTGGCCAGAAGATGAAATAAAGAAGTAAGAGGTGGTTAATAATGGCAATTCTAGATCAGGGGCCACTAAATTATAAAGAACAGCTGCCGCCCATCATTAAAGAAAATTACGGAAAATGGCGTTACCATGAAAATCCGAAAGCAGGCGTTCTGAAACACGTTTCTGAATCCGGTGCAGAATTATACAGCATTCGCGTTGGTTCTCCCCGCCTTGTGTCCTTGGATTTTATTCGCGAAATTTGTAATCTTGCAGATGAGTATTGTGATGGCTACCTTCGTTTCACAGCCCGTCACAATGTAGAGTTCTTAGTATCTGATGCTGCTAAAGTAGAACCGTTGATCGCGGCTCTTGGTGCCAAAGGTCTCCCGGTGGGCGGTACAGGCGCATCCGTCAGCAATATCGTTCATACCCAAGGTTGGGTTCACTGCCACACACCTGCTACCGATGCCTCCGGTGTGGTTAAAGCAGTTATGGATGATCTCTATGAGTACTTTGTCTCCATGAAATTGCCTGCTCAAATGAAAATCAGCTTAGCTTGCTGCCTGAACATGTGCGGCGCAGCTCACTGCAGTGACATAGCAATCGTTGGTGTTCACAGAACACCACCCCGCATCGACCATGACAAGATCCGCAAAGGAACTGAAATTCCCAGCTTGGTGGCCAGCTGCCCGACAGGCGCTATCCGCCCCAATCCCAAGGAAAAGAGTGTCGTAGTGAACGATGCCAAATGTATGTATTGCGGTAACTGCTACACCATGGCACCCGGTATGGAAATTATCGACCCCCAAAACGATGGAATCGCTATTTTAGTTGGTGGTAAGGTAGCGAATGCCCGGACCAACCCCATGTTCTCCCGGATGGTCATTCCCTTCCTGCCTAACAACCCGCCTCGCTGGCCGGAAGTGACCGACGCAATTCGCAACATTGTCGAAACGTGGGCTGCCAATGCTAACAAAGGCGAAAAAATGGGTGAGTGGATCGAGAGAATTGGCTGGGAAAGATTCTTTAGCTTAACCGGTATCGAATTCAGCGACAAACTCATCGACGACTTCATCTTCTCCAGAGAAACTTTCCGTACATCGGCCGCGTTCAAATATTAAGCGTTCCCATTAAATTTTCAATATATTTAGGGGGGAAATGGATATGCAAAAAGGAGCTGCCGACCCCGTTATTAAGGAAAAGGTCTTAGCTTTTCTGGACACCGTTGAGAAGGCAAAAAGCAAGGAGATTGCTGCTCAAATCGGAGAGAAAAAAGGCGATGTGGATTTAGCAGTCAAGGAACTTGCTATGGAGGACAAGGTGGAATATCTCTATATCACCACCACCTTCATCGCCCTCAAAGGTAAAGTCAAAGAACCAACCTAAGCCTTCCGAAACAACACTGCTCAATGAAACTCGTTGCAGGAGGTTCTCCTCCTGCAACGAGAAAACTCCTTTTCTAATAAAACACCAAGGAGTTGGCTTATATGGATAAGACCTTAAGAAGTCTCCTCACGGAAAAACAAGACCTCATTATTGAAAAATGGTGTCGTGAAATCATCAATACCTACCCGAAAGAGACAGCAAAATTCCTAAAAGAAAAACGTGATGAGTTTGCAAATCCGATCGGAAACACCATCAGCCAGGGTATTGAGCAAACCTTTACAGCCTTAATCCAAGAAAGTAAAGAGAATGAAGTGCATTTATTTTTAAAGGATATGATTAAGGTGAGAGCGGTCCAGAGCTTTACTGCTTCCCAGGCTGTGAGTTTTGTGTTCCTCTTAAAAAGGATAATTCGAGAAGAACTGGGCAAGGTGGCTGAAGAAGAGCGTATAGCCAAAGCTCTTCTGGACTTTGAAACTCAAATTGACCAGTTAGCACTTGCTTCTTTTGATATATATTCAGAATGTCGCGATAAGCTAGCGGATCTCAAGACGATGGAAATAAGAAATCAGACCTACCGGCTATTGCAGCAAGCGAATTTACTAACACTCCGTTCCGATATGGAACCTGAGGAACCACATTCCGAACCAGAACCCTTTCGGGTCAATACCAAGAGAAAAGAGGTTGTAACGTGAAAGCCTTATTTTCTTTAATCGCTGTATTAATATTGATGCTTATTCCTCTAGTAGGAGTTGGGCTGGCCAACTTACAGGGCCTATTTGGCATTGTTCTTCCCTACCTGGCCCTCATCTTATTCCTGGGGGGATTCATCTACCGGATCATGGGTTGGGCCCGCACCCCTGTGCCTTTTAGAATCCCAACCACGGTCGGGCAAGGCAAATCCTTTGACTGGATTAAGCAGAATAAGATTGAGAACCCCACCTCCAACCTCGGAGTCATCATCAGAATGGCTATGGAAGTTTTACTTTTCCGGTCCTTATTCCGGAATTCCAAGACCGAGCTGAGGAATGGAGAAAATGGTCCCCAATTGGCCCATGGCTCCAACAAATGGCTCTGGCTCTTTGGCCTGATGTTTCACTGGTCCTTATTGATCATTCTCATTCGTCATTTAAGATTGTTTTTGGAGCCGGTTCCGGCGGTTATCAGTTCCTTGGATAGTCTGGACAGTTTCTTCCAGATTGGTTTACCTGCTCTCTATATTACCGACATGCTTATTGTCGCCGCATTGACCTTTCTCTTCCTGCGGAGAGTCGTGGCCCCTCAAGTGAGATACATCAGTTTGGCCGCGGATTACTTCCCCCTCTTCCTTCTCATGGGAATCGCTGCCACAGGAATACTCATGCGCTATATATTCAGAGTAGATATCGCCAGCATCAAGGAATTTGCCGTTGGTTTACTCACTTTCACCCCTCATATCCCTGATGGAATCGGCACCATCTTTTATATTCACCTGTTCTTTGTCAGCTGCTTGTTTGCCTATTTCCCCTTAAGCAAGCTGATGCATATGGGTGGAATCTTTATGAACCCAACCCGGAATATGAAGAGCAACAACCGTATGGTAAGACATATCAACCCTTGGAACTATCCCGTTGAAGTCCATACTTATGAAGAGTATGAAGACGATTTCAGAACCAAAATGATTAAGGCGGGTATCCCGGTGGAGAAGGAGTGAAATTAAAAAATGGCAAAATATAAACTCCCTAAGTCGGAAGAACTGTCGAAGATAGATTATAAGCCCGGCTCCACGGAATGGATGGATACCCCTGTCACTACCCCTTTTGAACCGGGTACCTTCTGCTGGGGCGCCAAGGGCAAAAACCTGGAAACTGTAGGATTTCCCAATGCCCGGGATTGGTCTCCTGTCGATGAAGACTGGCAGCTGCCGGAGAACTGGAAATCTACAGTTATCGAAGGAATCGGTGAACGGCTTACCAAATACCGTTCCTTTAAAATCATGATGGACATCTGTGTCCGTTGTGGAGCTTGTGCTGATAAATGTCATTTCTATATTGGCTCCGGGGATCCCAAAAACATGCCGGTTCTCAGAGCAGAGCTCCTGCGTTCCGTCTATAGAAGATATTTTACCCCCTCCGGAAAATTTCTGGGGCGTCTGGCCGGTGCCAGAGACCTTACCCCAGAGATCATTAAAGAATGGTGGTACTATTTCTACCAATGTACAGAATGCCGGCGATGTTCCGTCTTCTGTCCCTACGGCATTGACCAGGCGGAGATCACCATCATTGGCCGGGAATTGCTGAACCTGCTGGGGCTGAACATTGACTGGATTGCCGGCCCTGTGGCCAACTGTTATATGAAGGGTAATCACTTGGGTTTGGAGCCCCATGCTATCACCGGAAACATTGAGATGATGTGCGATGACATCGAAGACATCACAGGAGTCCGCGTCGAGCCGACCTTCAACCGCAAGGGCGCAGAGATTCTCTTTGTTACCCCTTCGGGAGACCTAATGGGGGATCCAGGCATCTACACCTGTATGGGCTATCTGATGCTCTTCCATGAATTGGGTCTGGACTATACCTGGAGCACCTATGCCTCTGAAGGAGGAAACTTTGGTTTCTTTACCTCCAACGAAATGGCCAAACGCTTAAACTCCAAGATCTATGCTGAAGCCAAACGACTTGGGGTCAAGTATATCATCGGCGGTGAGTGCGGCCATATGTGGCGGGTTGTCAATCAGTATATGGGTACTTGGAATGAGCCGGCTGATTTTCTGGAAGTTCCGGTATCTCCTATCACAGGAACCCGCTTTGATAACGCAGCTTCCACCAAAATGATTCATATCACAGAATTCACAGCAGACTTGATCAAGCATGGCAAATTGAAACTGGACCCCAGCCGTAACGACCATCTTAAAGTTACCTATCATGACTCCTGCAATACTTCCCGCGGTATGGGACTCCTGGAGGAACCCCGCTACATTATCAACAATGTCTGCAACAACTTCTACGAAATGCCGGAAAGCACCATCCGTGAAAAGACCTTCTGCTGTGGCAGCGGTTCGGGACTCAATGCTTCCGAGAATATGGAAGAACGTATGCGGGGCGGTTTCCCAAGAGCTAATGCCGTAAAATATGTTCAAGACAAACACGGAGTCAATATGCTAGCCAATATCTGTGCCGTGGACAGAGCTGCTTTACCAGCCCTCATGGACTACTGGGCCCCCGGAGTGGGCGTGATCGGCGTCCATGAATTGGTGGCCAATGCCCTGGTCATGACGGGTGAGAAGGAAAGAACCACAGACCTGCGCGGCGAGGATTTACCCGAAAAGGGGGTAACAGCAGATGAGTAAGGGAGGAAAAACAATCGGTGGCCTTTTGATCTTTGTGGTTATCGCCATCATGCCCTTCCTTTATAATATGGGCAAGGCGGATGCCAAGCCGGAGATCAATACGGATACCCCGGTGATACGGGAACTAGGGGCTACTCAGTGCATTGAAGGCACCGAATATATGAGAGAAAACCATATGCACCTCTTGTTGGAATGGCGGGATGCTGTCGTTCGCGAAGGCAAAACAACCTACACCAACAGCCAGGGAGAACAATTTGAAATGAGTCTCCAAAATACCTGCTTAAACTGTCATAACGATACGCCCGAAACAGTTTACTACACAGCCGAAACAGCCAATCAGGGAGATAACCAGTTCTGCTACTCCTGCCATAATTATGCAGCAGTAGAGCCTGATTGCTGGGCTTGCCATGCCGGGCCAAGGGAGGCAGAGAAATGAGCATCAATCGAAGAGAGTTTTTGAAAAAAGCTGGAGTCATTGCTGCCTTAGGGCTGGGGGGAGCAGTTACCCTCGATGCCTTTGAACTTTTGGAACCCCTTAAAGCAGCGGACTTTACCAGCGAAAACAAATTAGCAGCTCAGCGCTGGGCCATGGTCATCGATATGAGCAAGCTCAGCCAGGCGGATATCGATGAAATTATTAAAGGCTGTCACGAGCTTCATAACGTCCCTGATATGGGGAATGAAAAAGATGAAATCAAGTGGATCTGGACAGATACCTATGAACATGTTTTCCCTGGGGATGAAAACCATTACCTGGATGAGAAAACCAAGACCATGCCTTTCCTGACCCTATGCAATCACTGTGACCATCCGCCTTGTGTCCGGGTCTGTCCTACCCAGGCTACCTTCAGAAGAGAAGATGGGGTTGTAGGAATGGATATGCACCGCTGTATCGGCTGCCGGTTCTGCATGGCCGCCTGTCCCTATGGAGCACGCAGTTTCAACTACTGGGATCCCAAACCTCATCTTGCCAAGATCAATCCGGAATATCCTCACCGCTCCAAAGGGGTCGTAGAAAAATGTACCTTCTGTATGGATCGTCTGGATCAAGGGCTGGCGCCTGTCTGTGTGGAGAAGTCCAAAGGAGCGATTGTCTATGGCGACCTGGAGGATCCCAATTCCGCAGTGAGAAAAGTATTAAGCACCCATTACTCCATTCGGCGTAAGCCTGAATTGGGCTCACAGCCCAGTGTCTATTATCTGATCGGGGGTGAGGAGCGTGCTTGAGAAATCCTTATCCGGCAGTAAAAGATATTGGCTATGGGTCGGTTTCTTACTTGTAGTTATCTTGGGTGGATTTCTGGCTTACCTGAGGCAGTATAACGAGGGCTTGGGAGTCACCGGCATGAGCAGGGATGTCAGCTGGGGCCTCTACATTTCCCAATTTACCTTTTTGGTAGGAGTCGCGGCTTCGGCAGTGATGGTGGCCATTCCCTATTACCTGCATAACTACAAGAAGTTTGGCAAAATCGTCATCCTCGGAGAATTCCTGGCGGTTCCTTCCGTCATCATGTGTATCCTGTTCATTTTCGTGGACGTAGGACGCCCTGACAGAATTCTGAACGTCCTGCTGCATCCCACACCCCATTCCGTGATGTTCTGGGATATGTGTGTATTATGCGGCTATCTGCTCCTCAACCTGGTGATTGGCTGGACCGCATTAGGCTCGGAACGCAAAGGATTTCCCCCTCCGGCTTGGGTTAAGCCTCTGATTTATCTCTCCATTCCCTGGGCGGTCAGTATTCATACCGTAACAGCTTTCCTTTATTCCGGGATGCCGGGAAGACATCTTTGGCTTACAGCCATCATGGCGGCCCGCTTCTTAGCCTCAGCTTTTGCGGCAGGACCTGCTTTGCTGATTCTTCTCTGCATGATTGTCCGCAAGGTGAGCACCTTTGACCCAGGAAAGGAAGCCATACAATCCTTAGCTAAAATTGTCACCTATGCGATGATTGCCAATGTATTTTTCTACATCCTGGAGTTTTTCACCGCATTTTACAGCAATATTCCCGGACACATGCATCCCCTGCAATACCTTTTCGCAGGCCTGCACGGGCATGGTCAATTGGTGCCCTTTATGTGGGTTGCCGTTGTTCTGGCCTTTGTGGGGATCTTCTTACTGGTTGTCCCCAAATTCCGGCGCAACGAAAAAATCTTACCCTTCGCTCTGCTCTCTGTCTTCATAGCGGCTTGGATCGATAAAGGGTTAGGCTTGGTCTTAGGCGGATTTGTTCCTACCCCATTAGAACATGTGGTGGAATACACCCCGACGGCCACAGAACTGGCGGTTACTCTTATGGTATACGCCATTGGTGCCTTGCTGATCACGATCCTTTACAAAGTCGTCATTGGTGTCAGAGAAGAGATATAATGTTTTCTCAAAAAAACTCAAATAAAGAACAAGGAGGAATTTTAAAATGGCTGACTTAGTAGTAAATGGAGTATCCTACGAACTCGATGAAGACGGCTTCTTAGAAGATGCTGCTGAATGGAATGAGGACGTAGCCAAAGCTTTAGCTCCTAACGAAGATGTAGAAGAACTTACCGAAGAGCACTGGAGGGTGATTAATTACCTCCGCGACTATTATGATCAATATGGGGTAGCGCCTATGGTCCGTAAGCTACTCAAAGATACTGGCTATACCCAAAAAACCATTTATGAGCTTTTCCCAACCGGCCCTGGAAAAGGCGCCTGTAAAATTGCCGGACTTCCCAAACCTACCGGCTGCGTATAATACTGAACCAACCCGCCCCAGGCCACCTGCCTCTATAGGAGGCGGGTGCCACAGGGCGGCTAAGCCCAGTCGCGTTTAATCTAGGGTCGACTTTGCCCTGGACACCTTAGGCTCCGGTAATAAGGAAAGGATGAGAGCAATGACCACCAATCATGAACATCAGCAAATGAGTACTCTCAGCACCCCTCGTTTGGTTATCGGAGCCCCTCAAGGGCGAAGCGGCAAAACAACCTTTACCCTTGGTCTGTTGCGTGCTCTGAGCCGACAAGGCCTTCCGGTTCAGCCTTATAAAAAAGGTCCGGACTACATCGATACCAGCTGGCATACTGCGGCCGCCGGCAGAGTATCCCGTAACCTTGATTCCTTCATGATGAGTCAGGAAGATATTTGCCGCTCTCTTGCCCAGCACTCTCAAGACTGTCAATTCAGTCTCATTGAGGGTGCTATGGGACTTTTTGACGGCTTAGATATCAATGGCAGCGCCTCAACCGCTGAAATAGCTAAAATAACATCATCTCCAGTCTTGCTTGTTCTCGATGCAACCCGAATTACCCGCAGCTTAGGGGCTATTGTCATGGGATGCCAACACTTTGATCCCAATATTAATATTGTAGGCGTGGTGTTGAATAAAATAGCCCGTGCCCGACATGAGAAATTGGCCAGAGAAACTATCGAACAATACTGTCGGATTCCGGTGGTTGGGGCGATCCCTAAGGATTCAAGAATTTTGATTCCGGATCGTCATCTGGGGCTGGTCACCAACGGTGAATGGTCTGAAACCGATACTTTTCTGGATAATCTTGCCGATGTGGTTAGCGAAAATGTAGACATAGCTAAAATTATGGAGCTGGCACAGACTGCTGCGCCTCTTTCTTACTCAACTCCGACTAAGTTTTCTGTATCTCAGGGATATCCTCTTAAGACAAAACCTCCTGCACCGCGTATCGGAGTGATCCGCGATGCGGCCTTTTCCTTTTATTATCCGGAAAACTTGGCTGTCCTTGAGTCTAAAGGAGCAGAATTAGTGACCATCAGTGCCCTCGCTCACCAGCATTTACCTAAGGATCTTGACGCTCTGTATATTGGGGGAGGCTTTCCCGAAGTGTTTGCTGAGCAATTGGCCAACAACAGGACTCTCCGCCAGGAGATACGCTTAGCGGGAGAGGACGGCTTACCGATCTATGCTGAGTGCGGCGGACTTATGTTTTTAGGGAGATCCATTATAACCGGTGATGGTTCCTACGACATGGTAGGATTGCTGCCTTTGGATACCAGGATGGAGAAGAAACCCCAAGGGCATGGCTATACCGTGATGAAAGTTCTGGAAAACAATCCCTGGTTCCGTCAACCCAAGATTCGTGGACATGAGTTCCATAATTCCAGTGTGCTTAACCTGGATCGAACGAAGATTGAGTTTGGTTTTGAAGTGGAGCGGGGGCACGGTATCGACGGCAAGTATGAGGGGATATGCTATAAGGGAGTAATGGCTGCTTATAATCATATTCATGCCTTGGGTTCTCCTGATTGGGCGGAATGTATGGTGAAGCTTGCCACCCAGTATAAAGAACGACGATCGAAGATGGTTTTCGAACTATTTAAAAGCAGCTGATTCCTTTTTTATTGCCGATAAGATGTTCTAATAGTCTAGAAATGAAGAGCCATCTCTTTGTTACGGAAGAGATGGCCCTTTTTGGTAAATCGTGGTGATATGTGAAAAAAGTCGGTTATGACAAGGTAATTGTGTTATAATGAACTTGTCATAAAAATTCTAAATGACAAGGTCTTTTGTGGGAAAGGAGCGGAGACTTTTGTTTGAACAGCAGTTTGTCGTCTTTAAAGAAGTCGCGGATACTAAGAACATTACCCTGGCTGCGAAGCGCCTGCATATGAGCCAACCCAGCATCAGCCTGCAGATTCAGAATATGGAGAACCTCTATGGCGCCCGTTTCTTTAATAGAACCAATAAAGGTGTTACCTTAACCAAAGCAGGAGAAGTTTTTTATGATCATGTGAATAATATACTAAATATTCTCACCGTTGCCCAACAACAAATCAGTGTATTAACTGAGGATCAGAGAGCACTCATTTATATCGGGGCTACCTTGACCATTGGTGAATATATTCTGCCGAATATTTTAGCATATTTGTATAAGATTCGCCCCGATGTGGACTTTAAGGTGAAAATCGCCAATACGGAGACTATATCCCAGGAAGTGATCGAAAAACGCATTCATATCGGACTTATTGAGGGGCCGGCCCCTCGTAATAAAGAAATTGTCGTTGAGAAGTTTTGGCAGGATGAACTGGTAGTGGTTGTTCCCTCCTTCCACCCCTGGGCCGCCCGCCACAGTATTACTTTGGCCGAACTGGCCAAGGAGCGGCTCATCATGAGGGAAGAAGGCTCAGGAACACGCAAAGTTACCGAACTGGCCCTCAAGGAAATGGGCCTTGACCTCTCTCAGATCAACGTGACCATGGAACTAGGCAGCACTCAGGCTATCAAGAAAGTTGTGGCTGCCGGTATCGGCATTACCATCATTTCATCCCTGACAGTGAGCCGGGAATGTGAAAATGGCTTATTTAAGGTTTTGAAGGTCCAGGATTCACCTGTGTATAGACCCTTGAATATGTTAACACTTGCTCATACTACCCAAACTAAGGATGAGCGCTTTCTCATCAGCATGCTGCATGATCAGGATCTCATTGAGGACATCATCAATGGCAACTGTGAAGATGATAAGGAGCTTTATCCCTGCGGCGACTGTCTGGAAGCATAGAGGGGGGAGCCGCTGGGAGATAAACATCGTTGGAAAGGAATTGGAACATGTTACAGGATATTCGGATTGGACTCACTCAATTCGAAGCTAAAGTGGGAGATACCGAGAGAAATTTGCAGAAGATTACCCGGATAGCAGAAACTGCATCCACCAGAGGGGTTAGCCTATTATGTTATCCCGAGTGTGCACTTCATGGTTACTCTCCTAAAGACGCCTCAGACATTGCGGACCCATTGGATAGCACAGCCGTAGCCCGCCTCAGGGAGTGTGCCCGGGATCTTGGCCTCCTCTTGCTGGTGGGGATGGTTGAAAAATCTCCGGAGGGGAAGAAGCCCTATATTTCTCAATTGATTGTGTTTCCGGATCGTGAGCCGGAGGTCTATCGTAAAGTCCACCTTGGCCGCATTGAGCAACATTATTTTACGGCGGGGGACTCTTTCCCCATCTTTGCAGCGGTTGGAGTCAGGTTTTCTGTAGGTATATGCTGGGATTGGCATTTTCCGGAGCTTTCAGCCATCTGTTCTTTAAAAGGAGCAGAAATTCAATTTGCCCCCCATGCCTCCCCTGTAGTCTCCGGGGATCGGAAAGAGATTTGGAAGAGGTATCTGGGAGCCCGGGCTTATGACAATTCAGTCTATCTTTGCGCCTGTAATCTTGTGGGCACCAACAACAGAGATAAAGAGTTCAGCGGAGGGATTTTGGTTTTCGGCCCTAAAGGAGAAGTATTAGCTGAAAATCAAGATACTCAGGAACAATTATTTGTAGTTGACCTTCCGGCAAAGCCGATTAATACCTTAAGGAGTCCGAAACGGCAGTCTATGCGGGATACTTTTTTCTTAGCGGACCGCCGGAAAGAGCTTTACAAAGAGCTGTTAGAGCTTGAAATAGAAAAGATGCCTCAGATGCCTCATGACTGAAAAAGCTGGCTGATGTAATCAAGGAGCTGTGGAGAGAGAACCTTAAGTTCGTCTTTCCGCAGCTCCTTCGTTTTTTGGACCGGAGAGGGAAGTTTAACCCTTGCCTTGCAATGCCTGGTCCTTGGACAAACCGTGCCCATCCCGGGAATCCATGCTGGGCGCCTTATCCGGTTTATGGTTCTGAGCAGGTTTCGTATCCGGGTTAGCCGGTTTATCCGGAAACTTTTTTTCCACCATAAGGCCATATCTCCTTTCATTCTGCGAAGGATACCAAGTATCCTTGATAGTTTGCCCTGGGTCTGGAAATCCATGTTGGCATGGAATAAATTATTATGGACAAGTCCATACGCGAGAGAGTGAAGAGGGACGAGGGACATAAAAAGGGAGCAATAAGTTAAAAAGGAGAATTCAGAGTTTTGACATACTACATATGGTGTTGATAAGATGAATTGAACGCTATATATGGGGGGATTGAATTGCATTGTCCATTTTGTGGGAATGATGAGACGAAAGTCCTGGAATCGCGGCAAGTAGAGGAAGGGACCGCTGTACGTCGGCGGCGGGAATGTGAACGGTGTGCCCGGCGGTTCACCACTTTCGAAAAATTTGAAGATACACCGTTGATTGTGGTCAAAAAGGATGGGCGCAGGGAGGAATTTTCCCGGGGGAAGCTGAAAGCCGGTATCTTACGAGCCTGTGAAAAGCGGCCCGTTTCTATAGAGCAGATCGAAACGCTGGTCTATGAGATCGAAAAAGGTCTGCGCAACGGCAGCGAACGTGAGGTGCAGAGTAAGGCCATTGGTGAAGCGGTCATGAATGCTTTGGTCCATCTGGATGAAGTGGCTTATATACGATTCGCTTCCGTTTATCGGGAGTTTAAGGATGTTCAGCGTTTTTTAGAAGAGCTGCATGAATTAGTGGAAAAAAAGAGCAGCAGATAATTGAACAGGAAGTTGAGCTCTTCTATGCCCCCTAGGACTGAGGAAAATAGGGCTGGGGACCTATTCTAAATTACGAGAATATCCTCCAAAATAGAAGAGAAAATACATAAAAGATAAAGTTTTAGAGAAAGTTGGGGATTAATTTTGAGTTTCCAAGAATCAGCACCGAAAGCCTGGCTGAAAGCCAATTTAACACCCAATGCCCGGGTCATTCTGGAAAAACGCTATCTCAAGCAAGAGAATGGCAAGGTTGCGGAAAGCCCGGAAGATATGCTTTATCGGGTCGCCAGCATCATAGCCCAAGTGGAGGAGACCTTTGGCAAAACCAAAAAAGAAGTCAAAGAACTGGCCAAATCCTTCTATGAGATGATGGCTAAACTGGAGTTTATGCCTAATTCCCCAACCTTAATGAATGCAGGACGTGACCTGGGTCAACTCAGCGCCTGCTTTGTTTTGCCTGTGGAAGATAGTATGGAGGAAATTTTCGATGCCATAAAAAGCGCAGCGATTATTCATAAATCCGGCGGAGGAACAGGCTTTAGCTTCTCCCGCCTCCGTCCCAAAAACAGCACTGTCCGTTCCACCGGCGGAGTGGCCTCCGGCCCTGTGTCTTTTATGAAGGTCTTCAACGCAGCCACTGAAGCTGTGAAGCAGGGCGGGACACGCCGTGGAGCTAATATGGGAATCCTGCGGGTGGATCATCCGGATATTCGGGAATTCATCACCTGCAAGGAAAACAATAAAGAGATTACCAATTTCAATATTTCCGTAGGGATTACGGAAGAGTTTATGAAGGCAGTCCAGGAAAAACGCCATTATAACCTGATCGACCCTCATACCAAGGAAGCCGATGGACAGCTTTATGCACCGGAAGTCTTCCAATTGATCGTAGATCATGCCTGGAGAAATGGCGAACCGGGAATCATTTTCCTGGATCGTCTGAACCGGGACAACCCTACCCCTCAGTTAGGTGAGATCGAAGCTACCAATCCTTGTGTAACCGGCGATACTTGGGTTCTTACAGAGGAAGGAGCTGCTCAAGTTAGAGATCTCCTGGGTAGTCAGGTTAAATTAGCCCTTAACGGCGAATATCATGAGACATCAGAGGAAGGATTTTTCGCAACAGGGGTCAAACAGGTTCTGACCCTTAAGACCCAACAAGGATATGAATTAAAGGTGACAGCGGATCATCTGATCCGTGTTGCTTCAGATATGACTCGTTATAAAGTATCCCAGGAATGGAAGCCGGCAGGAGAGCTCAAGCCTGGGGACACCATCGTCCTTTCCAATAACCGTGGTATTCAATGGCAAGGGAAAGGAACAAAGGAAGAGGGATATCTGCTTGGTCTTCTTCTCGGAGATGGAACCCTTAAGGAAGAGGGAGCGGTTATTTCGATCTGGGGTGAGGGTGAAGAGGCAAAGTCCATGATGGAAGCTGCAGAAAAAGCGGCCTTTAGTTTAACTCATCGCCAAGACTTCCAAGGCTTCCAAAAGGAAATCAGCGAGAGACATGAACATCGGATGAGGTCTGCGGCCTTAAGGGATCTTGCCCAGCAGTATGGGATTCTTCCCGGAAGTAAATCCATTACTCAGGAATTAGAAAAGACAGGGCAGGATTTTTATCAGGGACTGTTGCGAGGGCTCTACGATACAGATGGCACGGTAACAGGAACTCAGGAAAAAGGCGTATCGGTCCGGCTCTGGCAAACCGATCTGGCAGGGCTTAAGGTCGTACAACGGATGCTTCAACGCCTGGGTATCATTTCCACACTTTATGAGGAGCGTAAACCAGCCGGGCAAAAGCTTATGCCCGATGGTCAAGGAGGCTCTAAAGAGTACCCAGTACAGGCGGGGCATGAATTGGTTATCTCCCAGGACAACATAGAAATCTTTGCCGAAAAGGTTGGGTTCAGCAACTCGAAGAAGGCCCAGCTTCTTGCCGAGAAGCTCAATGTCTATCAACGTTCCTTAAACAGAGAACGTTTTGTTGACAACATCGTGGCCTGTGTCCCTGGCGATGCAGAGGAGGTCTTTGACGCCCAGGTTCCGGGGATCAACGCTTTTGATGCCAATGGCATCTATGTTCATAATTGCGGCGAGCAACCCCTGCTTCCCAACGAAGCCTGCAACCTGGGTTCGATTAACCTTAAACTCATGGTTACTGAGAAAAACGGCAAAGTCGTAGTGGACTGGGAGCGCTTAGGGCAGATTACCCGTCTGGCTACCCGTTTCCTGGATAATGTCATTGAAGCCAACACCTACCCCCTTCCGTCCATCGAAGAGATGGTGAAAGGCAATCGCAAGATCGGTCTGGGCGTTATGGGCTTTGCGGATATGCTGATTCTTCTTCAGACCTCCTATGCTTCAGAGGATGCCGTGGAGTATGCCGAAAAGGTCATGAACTTCATTCAGACTGAGGCCCGCCTGGAGTCCCAGCGTCTGGCTGAAGAGAGAGGCACTTTCCCCAACTATCAAGGCTCCATCTATGATGGCGTCCGTCCTCTGCGCAATGCCACCTTAACTACCATCGCGCCTACAGGAACCATCTCCATGATCTGCGGTGCTTCCAGCGGAGTGGAGCCCCTCTTTGCGGTGGCTTATACCAAGACGGTCATGGATGGGACACCCTTAATCGAAGTCAACCCCATCTTCCAAAGCCTTGCTGAAGACTATGGTTTTAACTCCCCGGAGCTTATGCGCAAGATTGCGGAGAAAGGGACTGTCCTGGGCTTCCCGGAAGTGCCAAACTGGGTGCAGGAGGTCTTTGTCACTGCTCAGGAGATCGAGCCCGAATGGCATATCCGCATTCAGGCTGCCTTTCAAAAATACACAGATAATGCCGTTTCCAAGACCATTAACTTTGCTAATGAAGCTACCCATGAAGATATCGCTAAAGCTTATGAGCTGGCCCATGAACTCAACTGCAAAGGTCTAACCGTTTATCGGGACGGCAGCCGGGAAGAACAAGTTCTCTCCACAGGAATCACCAAGAAGGCTGAAGAAAAGGCTGAGGAAGCCAAGACACAAGTATCCATTCCTAAGGTGCCTTTCATTCCGGAAGTGAATACCGTATTGCCCCGTCCCCGTCCCACGACCACCACAGGAGTTACCGAGAAGATCCGCATTGGCTGCGGTAATCTCTATGTCAGTGTTATGGCTGATGAGAAGGGAATCTGCGAGATCTTCACCAACACCGGGCGGGCCGGGGGCTGCTCCTCCCAATCCGAGGCTACAGCCCGCTTGATCTCCATCGCCCTTCGTTCCGGAATTTCTGTGGATGCCATCATCGAGCAGGTTAAAGGCATTCGCTGCCCCGCCTGCATTCGCCGGGAAGGGGTTAATGTCACCTCCTGCCCCGATGCCATCGCCCGTGTGATTAAGGAATATGTAGAACTGGGTAAAGGCAAGGTTAATTCCGTAAAGGTTACTTCTCAGCCGTCAGTGGAAGAAAAACCGGTACAAACCAAGAGCGCTTCCATCACCAACCCCCAAAAGACCCGAGCCACAGTAGCTGAAGGCAATGCCTGCCCCGAGTGCGGTATGGGCATCAATCACGAAAGCGGCTGTGTCGTCTGCACCCACTGCGGATACTCTAAATGCGGGTAATGATTGCTTAGACATAGAAAAGGAGCCATGGGAAATCTCAATTTTCCATGGCCTTTTTTGTAGGTTATTTAGGTTTATGAATTGCCGGCAAAAGCGGCAAGGGAAAAATTGAATCTTTTAATAGCAGCATTTTTTGTATATAATTTTGTAACATAGCAATACTGTCAGTTGCACTGACTTTAACACGAATGTTTAATCTTTATCTTAAGAAAATCAAGAAAAAGAGGGGTTCGACTGTTGGAAATCATCCTGGCTGCCATGCCTTTTTTAATCATTTTGGTTCTGCTGTTTATCCTGCGGCAATCGGCGGTCCGGGCAGGAACCAGCGCCTATCTGCTCACGCTTTTAATTGCCCTGGTTATTCCGCGCTTTCAGATAGAGGGACAGGAGATCCTACATGCCACCGTGAAAGCTGTGTTAACCTCAGCTATAGTTGCTTATGTGCTGCTCTTTGGCATCTTCTTGTACCATATTATGAACGAGACGGGCCTTATCAAGAGGATCGCGTCCCTCATTTCCGGCTCAACACAGGATCCGGTCAGGCAAGTTATTCTTTTGGTCGTGGCCTTTTCACCTTTAGTTGAATCGGTCAGTGGCTATGGGATCGCTATTATTGTCGTCGCCCCTATTTTGGTTGAGCTGGGCTTCAGCAGCTTTAAAGCAGTGCTGCTATCCTTGCTGGGTTTAAGCGCTGTGCCCTGGGGAGCATTGGCAACAGGAACGTATATCGGGGCAAATCTGGCGGGAATTCCTTTTCAGAGGCTGGGAACGGATGTAGCGGTTTTAAGTATTCCTACCTTTTTTTACTTTGCTGTGACCGCTGTTTACCTGGCCGGAGGATGGCAGGGAGTCAGAGCGAAATGGGCGGAGCTTATGCTGGTGGCAGGTTCACTGGCTTTTTCGGTTTGGCTTTTCAATGCTTACGTCAGTATCGAACTGGCGGGAGTGTTCGCATCTTTAGTCGCCCTGGGCGTGGAATTTGCATTCATTTATTTCACTGCGAAAAGCACTCCCGAGGAGGCCGCTTTCTCATTAGCGGCCAGAAATCAATCGAAAGCGGACATCTTAAAAACAATGAGCCCCTATTTGATTTTGACGGGAGTCCTGTTTATATCCCGATTAGTCCCGCCGATCAAAGCATTTGCCGGCTCTCATGCGGTATTCAGCTTACCGGCTTATTCATTCAGCCTGCCCGTGCTATATTCTCCTGGCTTTTCGATCTTCCTTACTTGCTTGTTGACCATCCTTCTCTTCAAAATTCAAAAGCATGTCATTAAAAGAGCGGTTCAGCTGTCTCTAAAACAATGGCTTCCGGTAACCTTATCCACTATTGCCTTTATAGGGACATCGGAGATTATGGCGGCGGCAGGAATGACAACCACCCTTGCCCAGGCGGCAGCCGCTGCTTTCGGTTCAGCTTTTGTATTGTGTTCGCCGCTTATTGGTGGGTTCGGCGGTTTTCTTACCGGAAGCAATGTAGCCTCTAATGCGATGCTGATTAATCTTCAGGTCGAAGTAGCAAAACAAATTGGAATGCCTCCTGAATTATTCGCAAGTATGCAGAACACGAGCTCCTCACATATGACAATGGCTTCACCTTCCCGCGTTTTATTGGGAGCTTCTGTATGTAATATTCGCTCTGAAGAAAATCGACTGCTGCAGAAAATATTTCCGATGGCCCTGGGTTCATTGGTATTGGTGTTGGCGGCTGTATTTATCTTGAGGTTATTGTAAAGGAAAAGGGCATACCCATCTTGTGCCTAGCACTTGTTGGGTATGCCCTTTCTCTAGGACCATTCCATCAAAAGATAACGGTCTAAAGATTCTCCGTTTCATATGTATTGCCGATAATTTTGCCCGTAGGAAGGAGGCCGGCTTCCTTCTCCAGGGAACCTTTCAGAGATATAAGCTTAAAGGCTGCTTCAGATTCATGCCAATGAACTTTGTAAATTTCATAGTCGATGAGAACTAAATCCGCTTCATAGACATCTGTGCCACCCTCATCCCTTAAACCGGTCCATTGCAGCAACTCATATTTCTCAGCGGGATCCCAGGATTTCGCTGGGATGCTTACGGCGAAGGGATTGCAGTTTTGGATATCAAAACTGATGGCTTGAGGATTATGCATTTTCTTGGATACTTTATTCCACACGCGAAATTTCAGTCGTTTCAAAGCGATGCCTCCTTAACCTTTCATGGATACAACCATTAATACGGATAAGGAAGCAGATTTTTAGAGTTAAAAGGCCTGGAAATTATTTCTGCATTCATACCAGGTTCATGTGGTCAGTGAAGAGTTGGCCGGGAGTTTCCGACGGTACAATTCCCCAAAAGCAGCGCCTCCTAATATCAGCAGCGCGCCAAGGGCTTGCACTAAGCTTAATCTCTCCCCCAGGAGAACAGTTGAAAGCAGCAAAGCGGAAAGGGGTTCCAGATAGCCGCAGATGGCTACTGTCTGAACCGGCAAATGACCGATAGAGGAAAAATAGAAATAACAGCCGATACCGGTGTTGACGATGCCTAAGATCAGAATGGGCAGCCAATCCCCCGAGGCAATGCTAATGGAAAAATCCTGCTTCAGGCCAAGAAAGAGGAAGACAGTGGCGAAGCTTGCCATCAGCTGCCACATCGAGTTTTCAAGTCCGGTTATGCTGACTGCTTTTTTATTGAAGACCACCATAACGGCGTACATCACGGCGGATAAGAGCCCGCACATTAATCCGAAAAGGGTCTTCTCTTCAGACATCGCCTGACCGGAGACACAAAGCATGCCCGTCAGTACGGCGAGAAAACCTATAAGTTTGGCATTTGTCATCCTTTCCTTGAAAAGAAAAGGAGAAAGGATCATAACAATCACAGGACCGCAGTAATAGGCAAGGGTGGCAATGCTCACACCGATTTGGGTATATGCTTCATAAAGAAACATCCAGCTGGCACCCATGGCCACGCCGGATAGGCTCAGATAGAGAAAGTGGGATTTATTGCTTAAAAACCGCATCTTTTGTTTGGAAAAACCGAAGACAATAACCAGAAACAGACTGCCGATGAGTGTTCTTGTAAATACAATTTCATAGCTGCTTAAAGAAATATGACTGGCTACAATTCCGTTGAAGCCGAACAAAATCAGGGAGGTTATGTATTTGAGATACGACCTGTTCATGGGTGTCTCCATTTCCGTTGTATCGCTTATAAGTAGATCATAATGTTGACCTATGCTGCATGACAACGGAAGAAGTATATCATATTTCTAAATGCTAGAGAAGAAAATCTTGTTCCTTCTATTCGGCCAGTAACTCTTTGGCATAGGCAAGGTAATAATGGCGGCCATTGGCACTGGTTTCCCTATGACCGAGTCCCACCAGTCCCTGGGCTTTGTACTCTTTGGCTTGTTTATGGGAGTGGTCCATAGCAAGCAGCAGATCGGCAAGGACGATACTCCACTGATAATCCTGGTCAGCCAAGGCCTGGCCGATGGCGGATAGAACCGTTTCTGCTCCGCCCATCAGAGCCACGGTTTTTTGGGCTTGAACGGCAGGCGGCAGCGGATTGAGGTGAGTGGGGTTACCGTCAAACCAGCCTACATAACCGGCATAAATGCCCCGGACAGACCAGGACACGGTGCCGTAAAACTCGCCCAGATAAGGTAGCTTAGCCCATTTTTCAGGCAGCTTGACGGCTTCGGCCACCTCATCCATGGTCAGGCCCTGATTCATTCCCTTTAGAGTTTCCGTAAGAACATAATCGATAGCATCCCGAAAATTAGTCAGGGTCTCCTGAACAGCGGTTTCCCCGATGATGGGGCGGGTATGGCCGGGCAGCAGATAGTGGGCCCGGTAGGCGATGAGTTTATTCAGTGTATCCACCCAGGCGCTGACATCCCGGTACTGACTGCCGCGGATAGCGTAGAGATTGGGCCAGCAGCCATAGTAATTATCACCGCAGAAGAGGACTTTATGTGCAGGAAGCCAGATCAGAATCTGATCGTCGGCTTCACCGGGTGCCGCTGCCAGCTCCAGCTCAATGCCGTCTAGAGACCGAAGAACGGTGTCTTCTTGATAGACTGTGGTCGGCGGCATAATGGCATATTGCCCCTCTCCCTGAGTCTTGCCCTCCCGAATTCCAAGGCCTTGGGTAAGGGCTTCCTCATTGCTGAGTTGGTAGCCGAACTGGCGAATGCCACGCTGATTGAGCACATCCTGGAGAGCACTCATTCGCCCCAGAACAGGCTTGCAAGGAGCAAAGGCAATGATCTCTGGATTGCTGTCCATAAAGGCACCGGAACCCCCGCGATGATCCGGATGACCGTGGGTGTAAATGATGGTCTTAACCGGTTTGTCGGTATGTTGAGCGATCAGGGATTTAAGGGTTTGAGCCCGCTCATCGCTGTCCAGAGTATCGATGAGAATGACGGAATTTTCGGCGATAATAAAACCGGCATTGCTGTGCCCATAGCCTATCACATGATAAACACTGCCGGGGATCACCTCTACCACCTGACGGGGGTAGGCATGGTCCGCGAATTCCTTAAGCAACTGCTCTCCGTTTATGTGCAACATGCAGGAACCTCCTATAAATACATTTTTACACAATACCTCTTTTATCATAAATGGCGGGGCAGACCTTTTACAAGGAAGAATTTGTAGTGCTGAGTAAAACTTTCTCCTTGTGAGGGGAGGTCGGGAAATTTTAGTTTACAGGACATGAGAGCTAAGGCTTGGTTCGCTTTTAGAGGATAAAATGCTATAATAAAGATCTTAATAGTAATAAAGATTTATAGTAGCAACGATCTAGAGTAAATAGTGTATTGCTTTAAGGGTGACATAAGGGAGGGCAGTACTTTTGATGGAGTTTATTATCCCCTTTTTTTTCGTGTTCTTTATTGTTTTTATGAGTATACCTCTATTGGAAAAGCTCGCCGTGAAATGGAACTTTGTTGATAAACCGACGGAAAGAAAAAAACATAAACATCCCATTCCTTTACTCGGCGGTGTTGGAATTTTCTTAGGCTTTATGATCGGCTACTTAGTTTTCGTAAGACCGATAAATTACCAGTCGCTGGCTATCATTATCGCTTCTGTTCTCGTTTTAGGGATTGGGCTGATTGATGACTGGTATAAAACTCTTGGCAAGGAGTTTCCGGCATTGCCCAGACTCATGGTCCATATCCTTGCGGCATGGATGGTGTTTTCTGCCGGGATTGTCTTCTATGGCTTTACGAATCCCTTTACACAGCAATACATTGTACTGCCTTATATCATTCAGCTTATTTTAAGTATCATGTGGATCGTAGGAGTTACTACGGTTATTAATTGGTCCGATGGCATTGACGGTCTTGCCGGGATTCTGTCTTCTATCGCCGGTGCGACACTCTATGTGGCCGCTTTGGCAAAAGGACAAAGTGATTCGGCTTTGCTTTCGGCTCTGCTGGTGGGGGCAGCCCTGGGCTTTTTAAGATATAATCGGCACCCGGCCAGGATCTTTATGGGTGACTCGGGAGCTAATTTTCTGGGGTTCATTTTGGCCATCGTCGCCTTAAGCGGTGCTTTTAAACAAGCTACCCTGGTATCTTTGAGTATTCCTGTGCTGGCTCTTGGCGTACCGATTTTTGATAATCTTATTGTGGTGTTGAAGCGATTTTCCCGTGGGGAATCCATTTACAAGGCAGATGCAACCCAAATCCACCACCGCTTGATTTCTTCGGGCCTTAACCCCAAACAGACGGTAGCTTTCATCAGTTTAATGAGTGTATGCTTTAGTTTGCTATCGATTATCATTTTACTCTTAAATATTTGAGCAAAATCAGGGCAGCTGCGCAATGAACGGCAAAGTTCATCAGGCAGCTGCTTTTTCATTCATAATAAATTAATTCAATCAAAAACTGCGGGCCGGAGAGCCCGCAGTTAAGTTAAATCCGTTTTTTAATCAGAGCGCTTACAGTATTGGCGTCCTTGTTCTCGCCATAGAACTCGATTTGAAAACCATCAAAAAGGTAACGCATGGTATAGATATTCTCGAACTCCGGATCTTGGCCGAAGCTATCGGGCATGCCCAGCTTATCGCTGATTTCGTTAAAGGGTTCACCGATTTTTACGCCTAAGATTTCCTGCTGACCCTCAAGGAAGATCTCTGAGGAAATAGAGTCTTTGTCGAAGAGAATTAGAATATTGTCAAGAGCAATCTGAGTGACCTCAGTGGTTTCCTCGTCTTTAGTCTCTACAGGCGCTTTTATGGATTCAACTTTGGTGATTTTTTCGACTTCAGCCAGAGGCTTGCCCAGGAGGCTTAAGGTGGGATGATTCTCCGCGTATACCTTAACAACGGCCTTTTTAGCCGCTTCAGCACTGGTATAAGCATCTTCGTTGAAGACATAGGTGCTCCAGGTTGTTGGTTCCGGATCGTTTACTGATTTCATCTCCAGATAATAAATGTCTTTATTAATATAATTGGCCGCTTTGTAGGGCTCTTTATCCTCACTATTAATAAAAATATCCAAAAGCAATTCGACACTGTCATAATAAACTTTGCCGGTTTTGCTATGAACAAAATCAATAGTCGGAGCTCGGCCATTGATCATGTGTTGAAACGCGTAGATTGTATGATTGCCGACTCTGGCTTCTTTCAAAAAGGCTACAGTGTGCTCCGTTTTGGCTAAGAGTTCCTGATAGAGGACCCGGAGGGCTTCTTCCTGACTCAGAGTAGAAGAATGAGTGGGTGATGTTGCTCCAATCGGAGAATCCACATCTTTACTTCCATTGCAGCCTGTCAAGAGTATCGATATGCCAACTAATGTGGCCAGGAGCATTTTTTTCAAGGGTATCACCTTCCCATCCGCTGACAGTTATTATAATTATTTCGACATGTTTAGGAGTAAATCCTTTTCCCTTGCTTGGCAAGTTCTTGCTTTTTATGGATAGTAATCTTAATCTCGGTATTTACAAAATAAGTTATATCTCATATACTATAGCCATAGTACATTACATAACTAATGTACTATGGCACATAAGCTCTGGAGGTGAGGGCGATTATTTTAAATTCAGATAGTATTAAGCCTATCTACATTCAAATCGCTGAGTGGCTTGAGGCGGAGATCTTAAAAGGCAACCTTACCGAAGATGAACGCATCTATTCTCAGTATCAATTGGCGGAGATCTTTACGATTAATCCGGCTACGGCAGCGAAAGGCCTTAATCTCCTCGCCGATGAAGAGATTGTCTATAAAAAACGAGGGCTGGGAATGTTTGTATCCCCCCATGCTAAATCTTATATCCTGCAGAAACGCAAAAATCAGATCCTTGGGCAGATGATCAGGGACCTGGTGGATGAGGCGGTGCGCCTGGGAGTTAGAAAAACAGAACTTTTAGAGATGATTGAGCTTGCTCATCAGGAGGCAGATGATCGAGACCGTGAAGCAGGTGGGGAAGAGGAGGAAAAACAATGAGTGTCGTCGTGGGATATGAGCTTTATAAGAGATATGGCAAAGTTCAGGCTCTGGGGGATGTATCCTTTGCCATCGAAGAGAACACCATCACCGGCTTGATTGGCAGAAATGGCACGGGAAAGACCACGTTATTGAAGATGATGGCCGGTCATCTTAAGCCTACCCAAGGCAAGCTGAGGGTGTTTGCTCAAAACCCCTTTGATAATCTGGATGTCGCCGGGAAAGTTTTTCTCGTGGATGATACCATGGCTTTTCCCGATTCTTTTACTTTACAGGATATCCTGAGGGAAGTGGCTGTCTTTTATCCTAATTGGAATAGTCAAATAGCCCAGGGTTTGTTGGAGTATTTTCTGCTTAACCCTCAGCAGCGGCACAGCAATTTATCCAAAGGGAGCAAAAGCACCTTTAATGCCATTCTGGGTATTGCCGCCCGGTGTCCCCTCACTCTTCTGGATGAGCCCACCACAGGTATGGATTCAGCAGTGCGTAAGGATTTCTATAGGGTCTTGCTCAAGGATTACCTGGAGCAGCCAAGAACTATTATTCTCTCCAGCCATTTGCTTGGGGAGCTGGAGGATATTCTGGAAGATATTCTCCTCCTTAATCAAGGGGGCCTGCTGATGCATAAGCCGATTCTGGATCTGAAGCAGTATGCCCTGGGTTTTCGGGGGAGCGCTCAAGCCCTGCAGGAGAATCTGCTGAACAGGCTGAGTGAGGAAGCCATCCTCCATCGGGAGGAGTTTGCTAAAGGAAGCCTCTATTTGATGATCAAGGCCGAGGAACTTCCGGAGGATTTTGAGAATATCCGCTCCAGCGGTGTTGAAATCCTTCCGGTAACTTTGGATGATCTATGCAACACTCTCACTGCACCAAGGAAGGGAGGAATAGATGATGTCTATAAACGAGGTTAAAACGGGACCCAGTACCTTATCCCAAGTGATTCTCAAGCAATATGGATACAAACTGAAAGGGCATTCAGGACTCATCTATTCTTTGATAATTGTGCAATTGTTGAGTCTGCTGTTATCCCTGAGTTCAAACGGCGGCATGTCTTCCAATAGTGATTCAATAAGTATTGCGGTGCGAACGTATACAGGAGATATTTTATTGATCTTCTCTCTTTTGTGGTTGATGGTAGTGGCTTCCCTGCTGGGTTCTCAGCCTTATCGAAGTATGGAGTTTTCAGTGGTCAATAATCGGCTGGTCAGTCACGCCTCGAATATCCTGCTGCTGGTTACCTATGCTGTTTATGCGGGAGTAACCAGCACCCTGGCGGTGATCATCCACCGGCTGATCCTCTCAGCAACTCTGAAGGAAGGGGAGTTTCTCTTTGGGGGGCTGCAGATCATACCTCAGGATCTGCTGCTGGGGATATTCGTTGCCACGCTTTACTTTATTCTTGTGGCGGCCACCGTGTATTTGATTCAGAGCTTCAGTCTGCACAGTAAAGGGTTGGGAATTATCCTGTGGATCTGTTTTTTCGCTTTCGGCTTTGGAACCGTGAGGATTTTTGATTTCAATTTGGGGAAGGTCCTGGAATTTTATGCGGCGGAAACTTCGCTGGGGGTCTTTGTCCTGAAAGTATTCTGCACAGCGGTTCTTTTTTTCGGGTCCAGTATGCTGATTACTAAGGGGATGGAGGCAAAACGATGACCAAACTCTTATTCACCAACATTATCTTCTTGTTTTTGATCATAGGCTTCATTTACCTTCTGGCTAAATTTGTGCGGCCCAGGCTGCGCCGCGTTTATCGCTGGAAGACCAATCTCCTGATTGCCGGTGCTTATCTCGCTTTGCTTGCAGTTTCCATTCCCTTGGCCCTCTTTCTCGATCAAGGGGAATTCTTTCAATCCCGTAATGCCCAGGCTCAGGGGATATTGGCCGAAGCTCCTGTCGATTGGTCGGAGGATGGCGGTCGATACCATATTTTTGAGAATGAGCCTTTAGAAAGGCAAGCAGGGCTTGTGGAGAACAGCCGGCAGACCTACGCGGCGGACACCCCTCAGTTGAGAATCCAAACTGCAGGGAGCACAGGGTATGGGCGAATCTTTTTGGAACGTAAAAAGAATGCCGACGGGCTTATCGAGGTCAGCACTTATGTGGCGCCTCATTATGCCAGAACCGATACTTTTAAACCTATCGACTTCACGAAATTGGTCGCTCCTCCCCAAATAACATGGGAAGCAGGTGTCCTGAAGATTGGAGATCCTGTTAAGCAGAGCTTCGAGTTTAAAATGTATAGTGACAGTTTCCCTGTATGGCAATTCAAAGAGGAGAAACAGAGTAACTATATTGGGGGCGGCAGCATGACTTTCGGAGAGAAAGGGATATTAGTCCGTATTCCCCCGGATATGGAGGTCGTGGATGGGGACAGCGGAGAATTTACCTGGGTGTCCAATCAGTGAACAAGACCTTCTCCAGTGGGGGATCGCCCCCGCAGAGGCGGGGTTATGAAAGCGGGTTAGTTCAGCGATAAATTTGCAAAGAGAACAAGTCTTCGGTCCGCTCATTCATAAATTGGTAGGAATCGGAGACTCCTTGATTGTAGAATTCCGGGGCCAATTCTTTAATGATAAAATCCAGCATGAGGCTGGAAGCCAAAGCTCCTATTTCTTCATCCCGTTCCTGCAGAAAGTATCTTTGGATGGCGGAAGCCATCTCTTCTTTTTGCTCTTTGCTTAGTTTAATGCGAGTTGCATCCTTTTTCATGATCGTTCCTCCCTTTTTTGTCCCACCATAATGGTCAAGTCGATAGTAATCTCAAGTGACTCCAGCTTAAGAACTTTTGCGATCCGAGTCTCTTCAGCCCCCCAGGTGAGCGGGGTCATCTGGACCAGGTTCCCGATCAGCGGTTGGTCCAAAGTCACAGAGTAGCGAAGGGGCACCAGCTTACAGAGTTGCAGATGGTTTTCAAAAAGTTCTCTGGTTTTGGCATTGGAGTAATCCTGTTTTGCCGTTTCTTTGTAAAGAATTTCCCGTAATTCTTTGAGATAGTCCTTTTCTGGAACGACCTTGATGATCAGCCCATCATCGGTGAGGATTCTCGCGAACTCGGAGTAATTGGCAGGGGATAAAATATTCAAAAGCACATTGAACTGCTGATCGCCAAAAGGGCATTGAGCCAGATCCGCTACACACCACAAGATGCTCCCGTAATCCCGGGCCGCCATTTGAATCCCTTCTTTGGCAAGGTCCATCCCCACTCCTAAGGGCTGTATTCCCCTGCTTTGCAAGAGTTTTTGTTGGATGGTGGCCAGATGAGATCCTTCGCCGCAGCCGGCATCCACAATGTTTAGGGAAGGGCCTTGAGCCTTCCCTTCTGAGTTGTTCATAAGGTTGCCGATCAAGGTACAAAGCAGCTGGTTCAGAGGCTCAAAAAAGCCGCTTTGGGCAAGAAGTTTCCGTGCTTCGAACAATTGCTTATTGTATTTGGTCTTAATTCCATGGGATAATAAGTTGACATAGCCTTGTTTGGCCAAATCAAAACAATGCTTATCCCGGCAGATTAAACTCTTCTTATTAATGAGCGCCATGGAGTTATGGCAGATAGGGCATTTCAATAGGCCGGCATATTTGTCCGCCAGGCCGTCGCTAAGGAGAACACTTTTGGGCATCTTCGGCATCCTTTCACTTCCATGTGGTGACAGTCCACAGTACTGTCTTTTATCATAGCAAGAATTGGGGAGCTTGAAAAGTTAGCGGGCCGACGTTCACGATAATTGGGCTCTAGGGGGGGGAGGAGAATGAAAATGAGAAAGAGCATGGTGTTTTCTGGGTTAGCCCTGGTCCTGATGCTGTTTATCCTGACAGGATGCATTCCAGGGGATGGTTCCTATGATTTTGATAAGCCGGCCGGTTTTTTGTCCGGTGTCTGGCATGGCTGGATTGCGCCCCTTTCCCTGATTATGGGGATATTCAGTGAGACGGTCAGGGTCTATGAAGTGTTTAACACCGGCTGGTGGTATGATTTTGGCTTTTATATTGCCGTAATCAGCGGTTTTGGAGGGTTGTCCCTGTCCCGGAAAAAGAAGAAAGATAAATAAAAGCGAGATCTATTTGACTTATCACCCAATTGCTGGTATAGTAAATATGCCCGTTAAATTAATATTGGATTTTGTAAGAACCTTCTTGTGTTGCCTAAAGCGCTGGGAAGTGATGAAAATTCCTTTTAAGTAGCGGCAATTAAACTATCGGAGGTTTTTTTATTATGTATCAAGAAAAAGTAATCACTTGTAAAGATTGTGGCGCTGAGTTTGTATTCTCCGTGTCCGAGCAAGAATTCTACGCAGAAAAAGGTTTCACCAATGAGCCTGGCCGTTGCCCTTCCTGCCGTGCGGCAAGAAAGCAACAATCCCGTGGCGGCAATGGTGGCTACCAACGTCAAGAACGCCAAATGTATCCAGCAGTCTGTGCTTCCTGCGGCGTAGATACCATGGTTCCTTTCCAACCCAGTGGTGACAAACCGGTTTATTGCCGCGATTGCTTCACACCACGCAGCCGTTACTAAGATTTAAGCAAAGACTTGGGGTAAAGCCTTGGGTCAATGAGGATAAGTTCAGTTTTGAAGATTTGCCGCAGGATTTTGAAGTCCTGCGGCTTTTCTACCTGCGTTGATTTTGTGATTGAGATGAGGATATGGGAATCCTTAAATGAACGCTGACTGTCTGGAATATGGAGTGAGCATAAAATGAAATCAAAAATACTGCTATTGATGGCAATGCTGATTGGATCTGTTTACCTGACCGGCTGTGGAAGGATTGCTGAGCCGGAGCAAGGAACGGTCATGGAAGAAAGGGAGCAACAAAACCCAGAGCAGCGGGATGTCTTGGTTTGGGAATGGCAATATGGCGCTCCCGAGGATCACGGCCTAAACGGTGATACGTTGGAGTCACTTCATGCCACATATGACACTACTCAGATTCTAGCCTCCGTTATTTTCAAAGATGGACACATAGTTGATGAGTACTACAAGGATGGTTATGATAAGGCAAGTTTGTTTTTGCTGCATTCCTGCTCGAAAAGCGTGACGAGTGCGCTGATCGGCATTGCCATAGACAAAGGATATATTGAGAGTGTGGACGTTCCAATAGCAGAGTACTTCCCGCAAATTCTTGAGTCTGATGACAACCGTTTGAAACAGATTACCCTGGGGCATTTGCTTACCAATACTTCAGGTTTTGATAGCAGCGATACCGAATACTGGCGTGAATGGCGGAATTCGGAGAACTGGGTGGATTTTGTGCTGAATCGTCCGCTCACGTCAACACCGGGTACCGTATTCAGCTATTCTACCGGAAATACTCATTTGCTGGCGGCTATACTTCAAAAAGCAACGGGAAAAACTGCCTATGAATTTGGAAAAGAATTCTTGTTCGATTTAATTGGTATGGATAGCGTTCAATGCAATATGGATTCACAGGGTATTTCAGACGGCGGCAATGGTTTCTCCATGACGGTTTATGATATGGTGAAGTTTGGTTTGCTGTATTATCACGGAGGGCTTTGGGGAGAACAGCAAATTATTTCCAGAGAGTGGGTTGAGGAATCCACAAGACTTCAATTCAAACGGTCATCAGGAACTGCTGATTACGGATACCAATGGTGGGTACGTACATTTGGAGAAGAACAATATGACACCTTTTTTGCTCAGGGGCATGGAGGGCAGTACATTTTTGTAATACCGGAATTAGAGCTGATCATAGCTTTTACAAGCAATCATACCGGCAGCAGCGATATGTATTGGCAGTTTGTTAACGACATAGTTGCAGCGTCAGACTAATGGAGCGTGTGTCCCAAGTTGGGACACATTTTTTTGATGTATCAATGGGAAAGATGTGTGCTGAACAAGGATGATTTTTGTAAATATTCTTATTGGAGGAAGGCTAATTCCTGAGAAGACTTTTAGTAGATAGCAACTATAATAATTATAAAATAATGATAGGAAAATCAAAAATTGTTTGATATGATATGAGATAATACTTTCTACATAGCAGGGATTTTGGAGTTGAAAGGCTGGGGATGTCGGGTGACGATACGATCCACACTAAGAGCCATCGTAGTACTTTTATTGCTTTTTTCTGTTACCAGCACAGTGGTTGTCTTTTACCAATTAGAAAAAATGCAGCAGGATGGCGCTGTCATTAATACGGCGGGAGTAGTTAGGGGGGCAACCCAGAGACTCATCAAGCTGGAGATGGCAAAGCAGCCTAACGATGAGCTTATTCAAAAATTGGATGGCATTATCGAAGGGTTAATTCAAGGTGACGAGAGCTTAGGCCTGCCCAAGGCTAGCGACGAGGTTTTCATCCAAGAGATGAACAAGGTGAAAAGTGAATGGCAGTCCTTAAAGGGTACCATCGAATCAGCCCGGCGCAGTGGGGATATGACCGCTCTTGTTCAGGAAAGCGAGTCTTATTTTGCCACCACCAATGCAGCGGTGGCAGCTGCTGAAGGATTCTCCGCCGCCAAAGTTAAAGCCTTAAAGGTGATTCAATCTGTACTTATGGTGTTTAATCTTATCCTTTTAATCGCTATCTGGTTTATGAGCTCCAACCGGATTTCTCAGCCTATCCAAAAGCTGATCGGGATCGTCGAACATCTCAATGTATCCGAGAATATCCCCGAACACTTCATGAACCGTAAGGATGAAGTGGGAGGTCTCTCCCGAGCCTTCCAGGGGGTGATTCATAATATTCGCGACCTGGTGGCAGGGCTGGCCCTTTCCTCGGAGAAACTGGCTGATTCAGCAGCCTTCTTAGGGAATATCAGCCAGGAATCTTCCACCGCAGCCATGGAAATTGCCAAAACCATCGAAGGAATTGCCCTCGGGGCCAGCGACCAAGCCAATGAGATTCAAAACGGTGTCGCTCAAATGGATGTCCTGGGACATTTAGTGGCAGAGGATCAAAAGAAGGTGGAGGATCTGCGCCAGGCAACGGATCGAGTGGAACAACTTAAAGATGAAGGAACCATGATTCTGGCGGATCTGATTAAAATTACTGATCAAAATGGGAAGAGCGCCCAAGAGGTTCAGGAGACCATTCTGGAAACCAATGAAAGCGCTAAAAATATTGTGGAAGCCAGCTTGAAGATCAAGGAGATCGCCGCCCAAACCAATCTCTTGGCCCTTAATGCCGCTATTGAAGCGGCCAGAGCAGGTGAACAGGGGCGGGGCTTCGCGGTGGTGGCTGAGGAGATTCGCAAGTTGGCGGAAGAATCCAATCGCTTTACTACAGAGATCGAAAACATCACTAAAGTATTGACCCTTAAGACCCGGGAAGCGGTGGTCAAGATGGGCGAAATGGATTCAGTGGTCAAGATTCAGTCGGAAAGCGTCTCGGCCACCGAGACCAAATTCGCCGGCATTGCCGAGGCTATCGACAGAATCCAGGGATATACGGAGATTATCAGCAACTCCACAGATGGGATAGCCGATAAGAATCAGTCCATTATGAACATGATTCAGAGCCTTTCCGCTATTTCTGAGGAAAGTGCAGCAAGCACCCAGGAAGTATCCGCATCGGTGCAGGAGCAGACGGCAGCCATGGATCAGATCGCCGGGGCCAGTCAGGAACTGGCGGCTCTGGCTGAAGAGCTTGAATCCAGCATGCAGCAATTTACCCAAAGATAAAAAGGGAAGATAATGAAGGAGTGAGCCATCTAAAAGTGGGTCACTCCTTCATTGTCTTCTGGAGGCTTTTTTAAAGAAATATAGAAATACTAGAGTGGGTTAAGACTAAGTTGGTAGAGGTGAAGGCCAATGACGATAATTCAAGATGCCATACAGCAATTAGAAACCATCCCTTATCGAGGAGTGCCGCCTGAAGACTTTAAGGAATTCTGGCTGGAGAGCCTGAGAAGGGATGCCCAAACCAAGGCTCGCCTGGAGCTTGAAGCAATCGCTTATCCCTTGTCCAAGGTGGAAGTCTTCTCAGCCACCGTGCTATCCGGAGATCGAACAAAACTTAAGGGTTATTATATGCGCCCCAGAGCCATTGACCCCCAGGAGGCCTTGCCCGGCCTGGTGCGCTTTCATGGGTATTCCGGCAACCGGGGTCAGCTCTCAGAACTCCTCTTGTGGGCCTTGCAAGGATATGCTGTCCTGGCCCTGGATGTCCGGGGCCAGTGCGGGGAAACACCGGATACCAGAGTCTATCCCTCGGGAGCTTTTTCCGGATGGTTGACTTTGGGCCTGGAATCCCCTCATACTCATTACCTCCGCCAGGTTTATCTGGATGGAGTCCGGGCCGTGGAAGCTCTGGCTAATCAGCCGGAGGTGGATGAAAAGCGCATCGGCTGTATGGGCAAAAGCCAGGGGGGAGGATTAGCGGTCATAGCAGGAGGGGTGATCAACGCTCTGGGGCAGGAAGTCAACCTAAAGGGCGGGGTGAAGGCAGTGAGTGCAGCAATGCCCTTTCTGGCCGATTTCCGCAGCAGCTACCAGCTGCAAAAGGGTGGACCCCTGGAGGAGCTTGCTTGGTATTTTCAACTTCATGACCCGGAACACCAACGAGAGGAAGGGATCTTTACCACTCTGGACTATTTTGATGGGGTTCACTTTGCTCCCTGGCTGGGGAAAAAAACTGCCTGCCTGGTATCTATGGGCCTAAAGGATACGGTCTGCCCGCCTGCCACCGTCTATTGGCTGTATAAGGGGATCTGTGGAGAAAAGAAACTGCTGATCTATCCGGAATATGAGCATGAATCGCCGGATGGATTTGTGGACCGGCAGATAGAGTTTTTCGCCAAGGAACTTCTTTAGGATTATAATTATTCTTTCCATTGCTTTTAAATCGGGCAGCCTCTAAAATAAACTTGTAGTCCGGATCTACAATCTCTGCTGAAAGGGGATGGTTAAATTGATCAAGGATATTTATGAGGTGGCAAACCTCTAAATAAATATTCGGGTGTAGAGGCATGGTCGTTGTTTCCTGAGCACTGCTGAGGACAGGCCATGTCCTATGCCGCATTTTTTGAACCTATTTTCAGGAGGAGATTTATGGAGTATCAGAATGCTAAAAATATATTGCCGGAGAAGCTTATTGACGAAATTCAAAAATATATACAAGGGCAAACTCTTTACATTCCCCGCAAAACATCCCATAAGACCGGTTGGGGGGAAATGAACGGAACCAAAGCTGCTTTACGGGAAAGAAATCAAAGTATTATGAGACTGTACCGGGTGGGAAGCCGGATTGAGGATATTGCGGCCCAATATTATCTTTCGCCGGACAGTGTCAGAAAAATTGTCAGCACCCAAAACATGGACTGAACTTGATGGCTTTGCTGCTGATACAGCTGGCGTGAAAAAAACACCGATGCTGCCTTTTACAGGTGGTATCGGTGTTTTTCAATGAGAGTTTTTTCTTATTAGTGTTTTATAGCGCAAGCTTTAATGTTAAGATAGACAGGGGTGTTTTATTGAAAGTCAAAAAACTAAAATATCAGCTCATTATTCCTACGGTGATCATTGTGTTTATTTTGATGAGCATCAACATAGTGCTGGTATTTCAAATTCAACAAAAGCAAGCGGTTAACGAACTGAAGGAAAAGGGTCTGGCCCTGACCCAACAATTGGATTCTACTTGGGAATTTTTATCCATCAATCAACACAGGATCAATACCAGTGCCAAAGGCGACTTTGATTTTAAAGGACTCAACTGCTCTACGGCAGGAATGAGTATCGGCGTCATTTTTGCTGAAAAAAACGGCTATAAGATCCGGTATGTGAATACAAATCCCCGTAATCCTTTGAATGAACCTGATCCTTTTGAAAAAAGGGTATTAGAAAAGTTTGCGAATGATACCGCAATAGATTCCTATTGGGAATTGGTCAAGGAAGAGGGACAGCGCTATTTCTGCTATGTCACCCCCATGCGCATTGATGAAACCTGTCTGGAATGCCATGGTGAACCGGCGGGAGAAATGGATATTTCCGGTTATGCTAAAGAGGGCATGAAGATCGGTGACTTAGCCGGTGCGATCAGCATTACCATGCCCACAACCATTCAGGATCAGGCCCTTGTTTTTAACATGTTTTGGCAATGCATGACCTTTACTTTACTGATCATCGGTTGTGTTTTAGCCATTTACTATTTTGTGACCAAACGGGTAACCAAGCCTATAGAGCATCTGGAAACTGCGGTAAAGCAGGTTGGCGAAGGAAATTTGAACGTTGATCTGCAAAACTTCAGGGCGGCGGAGGAAATCGAAGGCTTAGCAGACCATTTTAACAACATGGCCAAACAATTGAAAGAGCTGTATTCTGATTTAGAACATAAAGTGGAGCTGCGGACCTCTGAGCTGGGGAAAGCTAATGAACAGCTGCAAATCAAGCAAATACAGCTGGAAAAGGTCAACACCCTCTTAAAAGAAGACAGTCAGTATAAAGCCGATTTCTTGGCGATGGTCAGCCATGAGTTAAGAACGCCCTTGACGGCTATCATCATCTTTGCGGAGATCCTCCTGAAAAAGAAACGGTTTGAAGATTCCTCGGAAGAACAAATCCTTTGTGAAATCAAAGAGAACAGCGAAGTATTGCTCCACATGATCAATAACATCCTGGATCTGGCACGCCTGGAAACCGGCAGGAATTCTCTGTCCATAGAGACGGTGGATTTAGTGGATGTCATTAATAATGTGGAATGCGTGATTCGGCCTTTAGCCCAGCGCAATGATATTCACCTGACAGCCAGAGTCGAACGGGGCGTACCCCTCATTCAAGGAGATTATGAGAAGGTGCGCAGGATCATCGAGAATTTAGCGGGGAATGCCATTAAATTTACGCCTTTGGGCGGCAAAGTGAATATTCAGGCCTCTTTGGCAGAGGATCCGCACTATGTTAAGATCACGGTTCAGGATGACGGGATAGGGATCTCCAAAGAAAATCAAGCTCATATCTTTGAAAAGTTTATTCAGGTGGATTCATCCTCCTCAAGGCAATATAACGGCAGCGGATTGGGATTAGCCTTGGCTAAAGAACTTACCGAGCTCCATGGCGGGGTTATTTCCGTAGAAAGCGATTTGAATAAGGGCAGCACTTTCATAGTGCTGCTGCCCATTGAAAGACCACAAAGGGGAGATGCAGAATGAAGATCATGCTGGTCGATGATGAGAGAAGCATTCAAAAGGCTGTTGAATATATCGTACGGGAAAATGGCTATCAGTTTTGTTATGTGGATAATGGCCTGGAGGCCCTTGAAGTTTTTGCCGGAGAAGCCCCTGATCTGCTGATTCTGGACGTTATGCTGCCGGGACTGGATGGGTTTGCCGTGTGTGAGAAAATCCGTTCCTTCAGCGATGTACCCATTATTTTTCTATCGGCCAAAGGGGATATTGTCGATAAAGGGATTGGCTTTAAAATGGGGGGAGACGACTATCTTGTTAAGCCCTTCAGTTCCATGGAACTGGATTTTCGGATTAAGGCCTTGCTGCGCAGACCCCATCGCCTGGAAGATGAACCAAATAACAGTGATGAAGTCTTAAAAATCGGTGATCTAGAGCTGCGCTTAAATGAATATGAGGTTTACTCCGGTGGTGAAAAGGTGGAGCTGACCGCCAAGGAATTTGAGGTCCTGGCTTTTTTGGCCAAAAACCGGGGGCAGGTCTTTACCCGGGAGCAGTTGCTGGATAGAATCTGGGGTCTGGATTTTGAGGGAGATACTAATACGGTTACGGTATTTATTCGCCGCATTCGCGAGAAGATCGAAGCTGATCCGGCAAAGCCCCAATACATATTGACTGTATGGGGAGTTGGGTATAAATTCAAATCCAAGTGAGGCTGGGTTAATTCCAGCCGGTATTGCCTATAGTTGATAACAAAAGGAACTGTCCTGGCTGAGAGGCCGGACAGTTCCTTCTTTTGGTGCGCCGCCCATGAGCGCAAGCTAAAGGGTGAGATTAGCTTAAGGGAAGATAGAATAAGTATCTGCCGATCAGTTCACCAACCAACAGGAGCCCGAAAGAGATGTAAAGCAGCTCGGATTTTTTAGGGTCTTTAAAATATAAGTAGACCAGCAAGAGAGCTGCCAGGGCTGAACAGAACCAACGGACTAAGGACATGGCGGGATTGAGAGTGGCGAGGCTTGACCCTAAAGCTGCTATGAAAGCGAACTGAATAATGAAGGCGGCTAAAACAGCCAGCAAGGTGGGCAGCTTGATCGCCTCAAAGGAGCCGCGGGTGTTTTTAAATACTGGGAAAAAGATGAGGTTAATCAGCACAGCCCCTAAGATGATGGTGGAACCATAGAAACCGATTAGGGTATTGAAGCTGTTCCAGGGCTCAAAAATCGTATGGCTATAGAGGGAGCCCATAGCAAAGATTACAGCCAGTCCGGCGATGCCGGCAGCGGCCAGCAGGGCTTGGGAAAGGTGCTGTGTTTTCCAGTTAGCTGCTAATGCGACAGAGACCAGGGCAATAAACAAGACGGTAAACAGGATTTCACGGCTTAACCAAGAAGCGCCAAGATTGGTTATGGCGTTGACGGCATTGAGAGGATAGCCAATATCGAAAAATGAGAAACCAAGGCCGAGAACGGAAAGAGCAGTCAAGGCAGTTAAGCTTTTTAGGTTGGCTTTTTGCAAGGTATCTTTGGCGAGCACTTTTTTAAGCAGGATATTATAAAGCATAAGCATGATGCAGCCGCCCACAGCGGATTGAATAGCCAAGGTGAACAGATATAAAGGCCATGAATGCATAGTAATCCCTCCTATGATCGATGTATTATCTCTTATGAGGTTTGAGGACTATATTAGGGTGGGTCTCATCTGATGAGGGTAAATCCGGAGAATCGGCCAGTGTGCCGTACTTCGCCCGCAATTCTTCAATGGGGCCGTAATCAAGAGCTTCATAGGGACAGGCGGCCACACATACGGGAGTCTCACCTTGACTGAGCAAATCTGCGCAGAAGTCACATTTGGACATCCGGCCGGCTTCTTTGTTGTATTGGGGTGCGCCATAGGGGCAAGCCCATGTGCAATAGCGGCAGCCGATACAGCGGTTTTGATTCACAGAGACAATACCGGTTTCCGGATCCTTGTGCATTGCACCGCTGGGGCAAGCTTCCGTGCATTTCGGATGCTCACAATGATTGCAGGAGATGGATGTAAAAAAAGCATAGGCATTGTGAGCGTATCCTTGATTAAAAGGGGTAAATTCCCCGCCGTCGGTTTCCTTGATGCGCCGGAAAAGACGGCCTGGTTCCAGATCATTTTTATCATTGCAACTGGTCTGACAGGCATGACAGCCGCTGCATCTGCTTTGGTTAATATAAAAACCATACTGTACACTCATCAATATCCCTCCTCGTATAATTGATTTAGTTCCTGCCCCACGAGTCCCAAAAACTAATGGAA
>VSSQ01000251.1_pt1 | contig 59122 bp, 45 predicted proteins | sample 4763081 | NCBI WGS metagenome assembly VSSQ01 (sample SAMN12137344, study PRJNA551015) | bioreactor metagenome | isolation source: SDC9 anaerobic chlorinated ethene degrading culture | place: USA: Knoxville, Tennesee | collected 2015-01-01
AAATATCATTTAGTACAAATTAATAATCTGTCAACCTTATTCAGGACGGGTCAATCTAATGATATAGCAAATATCATGCCATGATTTATTTGAATTCATGCCATGAATTACTCGGAATCATGCCATGATTCTGGTCAATTCATGCCATGATTATCTCCATTTCATGCCATGAATTCGAGTATATCATGCCATGAATTCGAGATCAAAGTCAAGTTTAATAAGATTAATACCCTATCTTTTAAGATTAAAACCTTATAAACTGAGTTATAAAAGAGACTTTTTTATATTTATATGCTTAATTTCTGTCTATAACTGACAAAATAGGCAACACGCAAATTGTCATAGAGTTTTCAGCATAATGAAAACTTTTGTCAATTTGGGTAAAAGTTTTCATCTTACTAAAAACTTTTCGGATAAATAAATATTTTATGGGAAGCTTATTGTTTTTCTTGAGATAAAACCCATTGGGCATCTTCTCTTAGTTGTCTTTTTAGACTTATGTTCTTTTCTTTGGATTTCTTTTTGATTTGACTATACCAGTTTGAATCATTCTTTATGTTATTAATTATTTGATTCAACTTATCAATTTCTTCTGCTGTTGAAAGCTTTTCTTTTTCATCCCAAGTTTGAATTGGATAGTGTATTTCTTTTGTTGGTATTTGTCTTATCACTCCTTTCAATGGTATTTCTATTAGATTGGTTGGCACTATGTCTTTTTGCTTTGGTGTCAATTGGTCGCCTCTTATTTGGGTGAGAAGGAGTTTTGATTTATTGAGGTATTGGTCTTGCACAAAGTAAACAACCCATACATTTGTGCTGTCTTCCCTATAATCAACATAAAGGTCCTGGTAGTTATCGTAAATATCAATATTCTTTTCACTTATCTTATAAACATAATCTTTCCAGTTAAAGCTCTGAAGTGTTGCCCATTTGGCAAGGGAAGAAGTTGTGTTGTGAGCCTGACCAAGATATATTATTTGTTTATCAATATCTTGAATTGGTTTTTCTTTAAAAAGTCTTTTAACTAAGGTTAGGCGTTCTGTTGATAGTTTTATATCGTTTCCAACTGCGTTATTCAGTCTTTGACTTTGAAAAGCCGTAAAGAAAACAAGTAGAGAAAGGAATATGATATAAGTTTTCTTTAAAAGAGGATATTTCTCCAAAAGGTTTTTTATTAGCAATATGATAGATATAATGCTAATGGTGTAGGCAAAGAAAGAGAAAAAGGTTGGAACATAGTTTTTGAGTTCTTGAAGGTAGTATTTCTTTGTTATGGCAATAAAACTTTGAGGTAAGAGGGCAAAAAGTATTCCTATAAAAAACAGGAGAATAAGAGTTTTGGACTTAATTTTTGTATTCCTTATTAAAGCAAGATAAGTAAGGGTTGCTATTAAAAGAGACGAAACAAAGAAAAGTATATTTGTCAGGGAAAGCAATGGAGTTGTTATCAGGTGTCTGTAGTCAAAATACACTTGAAGAGGAAGAGCATAGAGAGTTAGGTTATAGATTGTGTCTAAAATTCCTATTGGAGATAAGTTTTCCGCAATTTGTAACCCTGCGTATTGAGGAGGATAGAAATGTTTAAAGCCAAAATATGCTATCAAATACATTGCTCCAAAGATTAAATATGGTATTAAATCTTTAAAGACTGGAAACAAGGTTTGTTTTAAAGCTTTGTTTTCATTACATCTTTTCCAAAGGGCAAGAACAGGGAAAACAAGATAATATATTAAGAAAGTTTCATAGTAAAGACTTGCAAAAAACATTAGCAATGAAGAAAGGAATAGGTAGAATTTTTTGTTTGAATTGTAGTAAGAGAGCATTAGAGAAAAGGCAAACAAAATCATTGCAAGAGCAGATGTAAAATAGAAAGGATAGGAAGTTGTTGAACTATGGAAACCCATTATTTGGAAGGTTGAAATAAGCAAAAGAGAAGACAAAAGGGTGATATTGGAATTATTGAATAGTTTATTAACTAATTGAGCAAAAGCTACAAAGCATAAAGCAATTGGAAGAATATATAAAGTGGAGAAATAGAGAGGTGAATCTATTAAATAAGGCAAAGCATATATCCAGCGAGTGATGAAGAAATAGAATCTACCATGTATATAGGGCAAATCGCCAACAACTTCAGGCCATCTTCCTGAGGTGCAAAGAACATATAAATCAATATCATCTCCAACAGTAAAGCCTATCTTGGTTAATGGGTAAAGAGCAATGATATAGATAATGAATAAAAGAAAATTTACTACTCTTTTTTCTTGCTTTGGCTCAATTGCACTAAGTTTCATATTTTTTTATTTATGTAATTAACGCCTTATCCTCTTCTTTTGAACTCTGAAACAATTATTCCTGTTGCAATACTTGCATTAAGAGATTCAGCTTTTTGGTTAATGGAGAAATTAGGTATTGTTATTGAGTTATTAATTAAAGGAAGTATCTCATTACTTATTCCATGAGATTCGCTGCCAATAATTATTATTCCATGTTTTTGAACTTGCTTTTCATATATATTCTCTCCATTTTCAACAACTGCTCCATAAATAGGATAATCTTTTGGAAGGTTTTGAAGATAAGATTTAAGATTATGATAAGAAACATTTACTCTAAACAAAGAACCCATTGTGGATTGAATTGTTTTAGGATTAAATTGGTCAACTGTATTCTCAGAGCAAATAATATCTTCTATTCCGAACCAATGAGCAATTCTTATTATTGTTCCTAAATTACCTGGGTCATTAATTTGGTCTAAGGCAATAACCAACTTGTCTTTAAAAACAACTTCCTTAGGTGAAGGAGTTTTTACAACAGCCAAAACTTGATTGGGAGTAGAAAAAGAACTTATTTTCTTTAAATCATCCTCGTTTACCTCAATTATATTATTGGTTTTATTAATTATAGACTTTGAATTATCATCCAACCATTGCCTTAAGGCGCAAATTGTTTCAATTTCATATGAAGAGTTTAAAAGTTCATTAACAACCTTAACTCCTTCAACAACAAAAACCTTATCCTGATTTCTATACTTTGACTCTTTATAGGAAGATATTCTCTTTATTAGTGCTTTGGACAACATTACTTATTTGATTTATAATTGCAAAAGTAAGTCTTTTTATAGAATTTATTTGGATTGAGCAACAAAAAAAGACCTTTGAGAAATTTCCCAAAGGTCTTTATTATGTTTTTTGAATTTCTGTAGTTGATTATTCAGCTACAACTTCAAATTCAATTTCTGCTTTAAGATCTTTATAAGCTGAAATAACAGCTTTATAAGTTCCAAGAGTTTTTATTGAATCACCCTTGATAGAGATTCTTTTTCTGTCAACTTCAATATCAAATTGTTGTTTGATTGAATCAGCAAGTTGAATTGCGTTAACTGAACCGAAAATCTTTCCATTTTCTGATGCTTTTGCTCCAATCTTCAATCCTTCAATTTTAGTATAAACTGCAACTAAAGTTTCTGCATCCTTACGCAATTTTTCTTCTTTAAAAGCTCTTTGCTTAAGGTTTTCAGCAATAATTTTTTTGTTTGAAGCAGTTGCAACCATTGCATATCCTTGAGGAATTAGAAAGTTATTTGCATAACCATCTTTAACCTTAACTATTTCATCCTTGTAACCAAGGTTAGTCATATCTTGTTTTAATATAATTTCCATCTATGATTTCCCTCCTTAATTATTTTAATAAATCTGCAACGTATGGCATAAGGGCCAAATGACGTGCTCTTTTAACTGCTTGTGCAACCTTCTTTTGATATTTGTTTGAAGTTCCGGTTAATCTTCTTGGAAGAAGTTTACCTTGCTCGTTAACAAACTTTAAAAGGAAATCTGCATCTTTATAATCTATATACTTAATACCACTTTTCTTGAAGCGGCAGTATTTTTTTCTTTGAGTTTCAACCGTAATTGGGGTTAAATATTTTATTTCTGTTTCGTTTGCCATTTCTCTTCTGGGTTTTAAATATTAATTTTCAACTTCTTCAGTTGACTTAGGCTTAACAATTTCTTGTTTTGCCATAGCTGCTTCTTGTTGTTTTCTCATACCACCTGAACGTTTCTTTTCGTTGTATGCAATTGCATGTTTGTCTAAAGAAACAGTTAAAAAACGAAGAAGTTTTTCATCTCTTTTGTAGGCTGTTTCAAGCTTAGCAATAAATTCTCCTTCTGATTTAAACTCTATTAGATAATAGAATCCTGTAGATTTCTTTTGGATAGGATATGCCAATTTACGCATTCCCCAATTGTTTTCATAAACAATTTCAGCTCCACTTTCAGCCAATAATGACTGATACTTTTTTACCGTCTCCTTTATCTGTTGTTCAGATAAAACGGGAGTCATAATGAAAACGGTTTCGTACTGTCTTACCATTAATTATTCGATTTGAATTAATAAATTATATTCTTTTCCCTTGAAAAGAGTTTGCAAAAATACAATATTTTTCCATTCTTACAACAATTTACCCCTAAATTTTGCATCAAATGTGTAAATTGCAATATTATTTCTCACTGAAAAGCAATCAAAAAGAAAAAAGAGGAGCTATATTTACAATACAACTCCTCTTTTGGTTTGAATATCTGGTTTGATTATTCGTTTTTGCCGTGGCAGTTTTTATATTTCTTACCACTTCCACAAGGACATTCTTCATTTCTTCCTACCCTTTTCTCAACATGAACGGGTTGAATTTTTTGAGGTTCTGAAGGATTGTCAGCCTTAAGTTCTTCTCTTGTTGTCTTAAGTTTTCTATTATCGCTTTGTGGCAACTGAGTTTGCTTTACTTCACTTTCTCCTATTGGAAGAGTTGCACGACATAGGAAAGAGGTTATATCCTTATTGATTTCATTTATCATTTTTTCAAACAAGCCAAAGGATTCTAATTTGTAAATTAACAAAGGATCTTTTTGTTCGTAAGAAGCCGCTTGAACGGATTGTTTTAAATCATCAAGTTCTCTTAAGTGTTCCTTCCAAGCGTTGTCAATTATATGGAGTGTTATGCTCTTTTCTATTGAAAGTCCAATTTCTTTTCCATTAGTCATGTAAGATTTTTCAATTGGAGCAATAGCATTCATCATCTTTACTCCATCAGTTACAGGGAAAGCTATGTTTTCGTAAGTATAGTTTTTACTTTCGTAGATGTTTTTTACATAAGGGAAAGCTAATTGTGCTATTCTTTCCATTCTTTCCTTATAGTTTGAATAAACTCTTTCAAAAAGCTCTTCTGTCAAATCAGATTTCTTAGTATTTGAGAAAGTTCTGCTATCTTGAATTGGACATTCCATTGATGTTAACTTAATAAACTCAAGTTGGAATCCTTCAAAATCTCCATTATTATGATATTCATTAATCATATACTCTAAAGTATCATACATCATATTGGAAATATCAATAGAAAGTTTATCTCCATAAAGTGCATTACGACGTTTTGAATAAATAACTTCACGTTGATTATTCATTACGTCATCATATTCCAATAGTCTCTTTCTTGTTCCAAAGTTATTTTCTTCAACTTTTCTTTGTGCTCTTTCGATGCTCTTTGTCATCATTGAGTGTTGGATAACTTCTCCTTCTTTTAGTCCAAGTCTATCCATAACCTTACTCATTCTGTCGGAGCCAAAAAGTCTCATTAAGTTATCTTCCAAAGAAACAAAGAACTGACTACTTCCTGGATCTCCTTGACGTCCTGCACGTCCTCTTAACTGGCGGTCAACTCTTCGTGATTCATGTCTTTCTGTACCTATAATTGCCAATCCTCCTGAATCTTTTACCCCTTCTCCAAGCTTAATGTCGGTACCACGACCTGCCATATTGGTTGCAATAGTTACTGTTCCAGCACGACCTGCCTCTGCAACAATATCTGCTTCTTTCTTATGCAATTTAGCATTTAAAACATTATGCTTAATCTTTCTCATGGTAAGCATCTTGCTCAATAACTCAGAAGTTTCAACTGATGTTGTACCAACTAAAACTGGACGTCCTTTTGAAACTAAGCTTTCAATTTCTGTAATTACTGCATTGAACTTTTCACGTTTAGTTTTATAGATTAAATCATTTTCATCCAAACGAGAAATTGGACGATTGGTTGGAATAACAACAACATCTAATTTATAAATATTCCACAACTCTCCTGCTTCTGTTTCAGCTGTACCGGTCATCCCTGCAAGCTTTTTGTACATACGGAAGTAGTTTTGTAGTGTTACGGTTGCATAGGTTTGAGTTGCTGCTTCAACCTTAACGTTTTCCTTTGCTTCAATTGCTTGGTGCAGGCCATCGGAATAACGTCTTCCTTCCATAATACGACCAGTTTGTTCATCAACAATCTTCACTTGATTGTTAACTAAAACATATTCAACATCCTTTTCAAAAAGAGTGTAAGCCTTTAGAAGTTGGTTAATGGTGTGAACTCTGTCTGATTGAGTAGCATAAGATTGAAGTATTTTTTCCTTTCTTTCTGCTTTTTCTTTTGGAGAGAGTTCTTCTTTTTCAAGCTCAGCAATTTCACTTCCAACATCGGTAAGCATATACATCTTTGGATCTTCTCCCAATTGAGCAAGATATTCCATTCCCTTATCGGTAAGTTCTATAGAGTTTACTTTTTCATCAATAATAAAGTAAAGAGGGTCATCAATTTTATACATCTCCTTGTTTTGGTCTTGCATAAACTGGTTTTCAGTCTTAAGCAAAAGAGACTTCATTCCTGGCTCACTCAAAAACTTAATTAAAGCTTTGTTTTTTGGAAGTCCATGATGAGCTCTAAGCAATAGCATTCCTCCTTCACGTTCTTGCTCTGGAGTTCTTCCTTCTTTTAAAAGGTTCTTTGCCTCTGCAAGAATTTGAGTAACAAAACCTCTTTGAACATTATAAAGCTTTTCAATTACTGGACGGAAACGCTCAAACTCTTGGTCATCTCCCTTTGGTGTTGGTCCAGAAATAATAAGTGGTGTACGAGCATCGTCAATCAAAACTGAGTCAACCTCATCAACAATTGCATAATTATGTTTTCTTTGAACAATCTCATTTGGATTATTACACATATTATCTCTTAGATAATCAAAACCAAATTCATTGTTTGTCCCGTATGTAATGGCTGCATTATAAGCATTTCTTCTTGCTTCTGAATTAGGTTCATGCCTATCAATACAATCAACCCTTAGTCCATGGAACTCAAATATCATACTATTCCATTCAGAGTCACGTTTTGCCAAATAATCATTAACAGTTACAACATGAACTCCTTTTCCTGGCAATGCATTCAAATAGATTGGAAGAGTTGCCACAAGGGTTTTTCCTTCTCCTGTTGCCATTTCAGCAATCTTTCCTTGATGTAAAACAGTTCCTCCGATAAGCTGAACATCGTAGTGAACCATATCCCATTTAATGGTATTTCCTCCAGCAATCCAAGAATTGTCAAAAAATGCCTTATCCCCTACTATATTTACATTATCTTTATAGGCCGCCAATTCTTTATCATAATCACTTGCAGTAACCTCAACCTTTTCATTTTCTGTAAAACGTCTTGCTGTTTCCTTAACAACTGCAAATGCTTCTGGAAGAATATCATTTAACACCTTTTGTGTCTTGTCATAAATTTTCTTTTCCAACTCTTCCAATTCAGAGTAAAGAGCTTGTTTTTCTGCAACAAGCATATCTAATTCCGTGTCTATCCTTTGACGAATTGCACTTACTCTTGCTTCTTCCTCTGCTATTTCATTATAAATTCTTTGCTTAAATTCTTTGGTTTTATCTCTAAGCTCATCGTTGGTTAGGTTAATAACTTTATCGGAATACGCTAAGCATTCTTGTAGTATTGGCTTAAGTTCTTTTAAATCTCGCTGAGACTTGTTTCCGAAAAGTTGTGAAAGAAAATTTGACATCTTTATTCTTATTTATCAGTTATTTTAATCTGTTAATGATAGTTTCATTTAATTTGAATGAATCAAACAATCAAAAACTATTCCATTTTAATCAATCTGCAAAAATAACATATTTATTTGTCAGTTTTGACAAAAAAAAGAATAAAACAATAAATAACGAAGTAATAATTAGATAAATTATCTATGACAAAAATAAGGTAATTAAATCTTTTGAGGATTATTTAGCTTATTGAAGGGTTCAATTGTATAACCTTTATTATTGGCATACCAATCAACGGAATAATATTTAGAATCTAATGCCACAAGAAAGCTCTATTGTTTTCATATAACTAATAATATCTGACTTTTCTGGATAAACCAATATCTCTCTTGAAGAATATCCGACTACCCAATTCTGATGATAAACATCTTTAATCACATAATTATTATATCTCACCCTTTGAAATCTCATTCCTATTGTTGCATAAACACCAACAATATTCTTTATTCTATACTCCACACCTATCTTTGGACTAAACATTAAACCATGATTTTCCTTCCAATCAGTATCATAATATGTATCTTTTGCAATAGTATTTTCTGGATAATTTGTAAAAGTATAGCCTATCTTAAAATTTATAAATGGCTGCCAGTTACAAGATGAAATATTAACCCTAAAATAAGCATAGAATGGAAAGTCATTCATAAAAAATCTTTGTCTTCTCTCATAATCTGGATTAGCCCAAGGGTCATTAAAAACAAGAGTATAAAAATTCTTTATTTGAGTATATTGAGCTCCTAAACCTATATAGAAAGTATTATTTAAGTTATACATAAGATTAATTCCTATAAAGTTATTTTCCTGAGAATTATCTCTATATTGTGTTGAGCATAAAACACCATAATCTGTTTCTATACTAAACTTCCTATTGTCTTGTGCCAAAAGAAAAAAAGGTAAAAACAATAATATAACTAATAAAATTCTTTTCATAATAAATCCTTTTAAAATACAAATGCGATTGAAAATTTCAGATACTTTATCTTAAAGCCACTTTGTCCTATACCAAAAAATCCTGTTTCTTTTACAGGTTGAACCATATTATATGAACCATAACCAAACCCAGTAGATAAAAGTAATTTATTTGAACTACAAAGGTCAAACTCAAAAACAATATTAGTTTCAAGATAAGCCATTTGTCTATTATAAGATGTTTGGAGATGATAATCAGGCAAACTCGTTACAGAATCATCAAACATATCTAAATAGTTGAATGTATAAATAAATCTAACATCAAAACCAATCTCAGAAACGGAAGTCTTTCCTGCTATAAAATAGTACTTAAGATAAATAGGGAAAAGATAGTAATTCGCCTCAGCTAATCCTACATAATACCACCACACTTCTCCATTAGATTCAACTTGCTTATTATAATTATATTTAAATAATTCACTTTTAAAACCAAGACCCACACCTATACCAAAACTATTTCTTTTATCAATAAAATAATTAGCATCAAAACTGATGCTTGGAACAAAACCATCAATCAAACTAATTCGAGATGTAAACTCTAAATTATATTTTAATTTTTGTATTAAAGTTTTTGCATTGATTTGTTGATTATCTTGGGCTATAATTAAATTACATATAATCAATGCAAAAAGAAATGACAGTAATCCTTTTTTCATTCTTCTTATTATTAGTTTAACTTCGAGTTATTTATTTGTCAATTCTAATCTATATGATATTTATTCTTCACATATAGTATAATAACTTATTCTTAATGTTTATTTTTCTCAACACCTCATCAATATTTAGTAAAAGGCTTTGAATATCAAAAGATGAAACATCTTCACAAATTATCTGTTTATCTAAAATGGGATTATCAAAAAAAAAAGTCTAATTATTTATTACTTCTATATCATTTCTTAGAATATATTCCACAACCTGACTAATATGTGATAAAGCCAAAAGAGAAATCAATATAAGAAAATAAGTACAAAAGTAAATCATAATCCCTTTAAATAAATATCAGCAAAGATAATAAAATAATTTAGAAGCTATAATTTAACTGAATAATTCCTTCTTAATTTATTTTTATTTGATATAAGTGTATCAAAACCTTATTATAGTTGAATAAGATAAGGTATAAATTTCTTATGGTACGACCATAGTTAAGTTATGGTACGACCATAAAGTGGTTATGGTACGACCATACTATAAGTAAGGTGGCACCTTACTGAAGTATCCTGCCACCTTACTTACAGTATGGTGCCACCTTACGGAATTTATTCCTTATTTAAATGAGTTTTTACTTGATTTGAGTAAACTATTTCTTTGTTTAAATAAAGAGGAATTGGATATAAATTAGAACATTAAGTCTTAAAATTTTATTAAGGCTAATAAATTTAGAGAAAAAATAATGAATTGGGTGGATAATATGCTTTGCTACCTTTACTTAGTTAGATTCTTTCACGCTTTTGTGAATATATATCTAAGGCAACTATTGCTGCTGTGAAAAACCAAAAAGGAATGGATAATTTATCGGTGTCAAGGAAATTGTTTAACACTCCATGTGTGTAGTAAGTTACTAAGGACATGGTTAGAAATATTGCTAACTGTCCTTCAGTTTTGTTTTGAGCTCGTTTATATACCTTAATGCCAGTGTAGATTACCACTGAAAAGAGTATAATTACCGAAATCATTCCCAAAACTCCACTTTCTGTCATTGGTCCAAAGTATTCGCTGTGTGCATTTCCCAAATTGCCAGCATTGGTGCTTATGGTTGAAAGCTGATATGACTTTTGGTAACCAGCATATTCAAATTGATAGGTTCCTGGTCCCCATCCTAAGAAGGGTTTTTCTTCAAACATTCTAAAGGCACAAGCCCAGCGATTAAGTCTTTCAACATTTGAGGCATCGGTGCTGATGTTGGATATGGAGGTTATGTGTTCTGCAATATTTCCTGAAGAGTCTTGACTGTTTTTCTCCAACAATTGAAGTATTGGAGTTTGAAATGCAAAGAGGAATAGGACTCCTGCAGATATTATAATTAGTATTAATTTGAGTTTTATTTTAAATTTGAGTATCAAATATATTCCTATTGCTGGTATTACACTCATCCATGCTGCTCTTGAATAGGAAAGAATTAATCCTAAAAGAAAAACTCCAAACAATACAACATAAACCAATCTTCCCCATTTAGTTGTTGACTTTGAAAAAATGAAAAAAGTGGTTATTGTCAAAAACATTGCCAGAATTGCTCCATAAGCAGTGTGGTCGTTGTAGAAGGGTTGCATTATATAGAAGCATTCATCAAACTCAAACCCTTTTTGTGCAAAACTAAGTGTTGCATAAATCACAACAATCAATAAAGAAACTGCATAAAAGAGGTATATTGTTTTAATTCTCTTGAAATTGGCAAACAAAGGTATTATTGCCAAATAGAAAGGGATGATGTAAAATATTTTTGAGGCAAAGAATTTGAAAGAAACTAATGGCCTAACACTACTAAATGATGTTATGAGCATCCAAAACAAATAAAAAGCAATTGCAAGGGATATTGGGTGAGTAAGAATTTTTGTATTGTATTTGCCATCAACCAAAACTTTAATAGAAAAGACAAGAGCAAACAAGATTAGTAGAGGCTCTGTTGGAAGTGTCATTGCTGTTGTTTCACTCACCAGCATATTTATTGATAAGGGAGTAAGAAAAACTATTAGATAAAGGACTTTGTCTAATTGATAATAGTATAAAAGCAAAAGCAGAAGGACAATTGGTACTACTCCATAAATATAATACTCATAGTCAATGTAGGAATAGCCAATTCCAATAAATAATGCACAAAGAGAAGAAATGATAATAATAGTTTTAGTTCTATCATTCACACTTTCCCAAAGGCAAAGAAGTGGAGAAAGGATTTTCTTGATATAATCAATTATTTGATTAAGAAATCTCATTTTCTTTCTTTGCAACTCTATGCTTATCTCTAAGTATTAAAACAAATATTGCAAGAAAAGAACAACCAATTCCTCCAAGAATAGCAATAATTGAACGTTTTGGTTTGTCTTTTAATTCTGAAGGATAGGCTGAATCTATAATAAAATCGTTTGGAACATTGCTTTGAGCATCAACTCTAACTTGTTCAAGTTTCTCATCCCAGTTCTTAAGTGTTTCTGTCTTTCTTTCCAATAAGATTTTCATTGCAGTAATACTTGGTCCATATTCTCCAATTTGAGATAATTTATTTTCTAATCTCAAAACAGCACCTTGATTGCCTGAAGCAATTTGTTTGGCAAGCTCTTGACTAATTCTATCTGACATTTTTTCTGGGTCAAATATCTTATGTTGCATAGCAACTTTTGCAAATTCACCTGCCAATGAATCAATTTCTTTTTGTAATCTATTGCGTGAGGTTGAAAGAGCAATAACCAAAGAGTCCATTTTAGCTCTCTTCATATCGTTTCTCAATACTTGCATTTGTGAAGCCATAAAATTGGCAATATTTGCAGCATAATGAGGATCTGTATCCCAAACTGTAAGCTTTACGCCTAAGTTTTCTGTTCTTTTAACTTTAATGTTTGAAACTAATCTTTGATTGAGTTTATCGCTTTTTGCTTGTGAGTTTTCAGCTTCAATTCCATAATGTTCTGCCAAATTAAATTTGGAGATTGTTTTAGATATTATGGTGCTTGAACTAAGAATTTCCATTAAATACTCTGCATCCTTTTCTTTTCCAAAACTTAACGCATCGTAGTTATCCATTTGCGAAAGAACTGCTTTTGAAACAGCATCTGATTCTGCTGCCATAAGAGTAACTTGTGATTTGTAGTAGTTGGGAAGCATTAAGGAAAGAAGTCCTATTACTATTGTTGAAATAATAAATACTATTATTAGAGTAATCTTATGCTTTAAAATAAAGCTAATTGAACTTTGTAATGTAAAGTCGTTAGTTGAATTGGTTTCAATCATATAAAAACTTGGTTTTAATTTGTACCCCCGAGCAGAATCGAACTGCTATCTAAAGTTTAGGAAACTTCCATTCTATCCGTTGAACTACAGGGGCAAACTATATATTAATAGTTTATAGTTTTCTCTTTACTTCAAATTCTTCGTATCCTTCAACAATATCTCCAACCTTAATATCATTGTAGTTTTCAATATTTAATCCGCAATCTTGTCCTGCAACAACTTCTTTTACTTCGTCTTTGAAACGTTTTAAAGAAGCAAGTTTTCCAGTGTAGGTTACAATACCATCACGAATAACACGAACCTTTGTATTTCTGTTTATTTTCCCGTCCAAACAAATACATCCTGCAATTGTTCCAACTTTAGTGATCTTAAATGTTTCTCTAATTTCAAGATTTGCAACAATCTTTTCTTCAATATCAGGAGAAAGCATGCCTTCAATAGCATCTTTAATCTCATTGATTGCAGAGTAAATGATTGAATATAATCTAATATCAATTTGTTCATTTTCTGCAAGTTTCCTTGCTCCTAAAGAAGGACGAACTTGGAAACCAATAATAATTGCATTTGAAGCTGTTGCCAACAAAACGTCTGATTCTGTAATCTGTCCAACAGATTTATGTATTACATTAACAAGAACTTCTGGGGTAGATAGTTTTAATAGTGAATCTGCCAATGCTTCTACAGAACCGTCAACATCTCCCTTAATAATAATATCAAGTTGTTTGAAGTCTCCAATAGCAATTCTTCTTCCAATTTCATCAAGAGTGATATGTTTTTGTGTTCTCAAACCTTGTTCTCTTTGCAATTGAGTACGACGAGTTGCCAAATCTTTTGCTTCTTTTTCTGAAGCCATAACATTAAAAGTATCACCTGCTTGAGGAGCACCATTTAATCCAAGTAATAGAACTGGAGCTGAAGGACCAGCTTCTTTTATTAGCTGATTTCTTTCATTATACATTGCTTTAACTCTACCAAAAGTAGAACCAGCCAAAACAAAATCTCCCTGACTAATTGAACCATCTTGAACTAATAGCTTAGCAACAAAACCTCTACCTTTATCTAATGAAGATTCAATAACTGTTCCTTTTGCTCTTTTCTTAGGATTTCCTTTAAGATCTAAAAGTTCTGCTTCAAGAAGTACTTTCTCTAAAAGTAAATCAATATTTATTCCTTTTTTAGCTGAAATTTCTTGACTTTGGTATTTACCTCCCCAGTCTTCAACCAAAAGGTTCATATTTGCTAATTCTCCTTTAATCTTTTCGGGATCGGCTCCATTTGTATCAATCTTATTTAATGCGAATATAATTGGAACCCCTGCAGCTTGAGCATGATTAATAGCTTCAACTGTTTGAGGCATCACTCTGTCATCACATGCAACTACAATAATAGCAATATCAGTTATCTTTGCTCCACGAGCACGCATAGCTGTAAAAGCTTCGTGTCCTGGAGTATCTAAAAATGTTATTCTCTTTCCGCTTTTTAACTTCACTTCATAAGCACCAATATGCTGAGTTATTCCTCCTGCCTCACCAGCAATAACATTTGCATTTCTAATATAGTCAAGCAAAGATGTTTTACCATGGTCAACGTGTCCCATAACCGTAACGATTGGAGACCTTGAAACCATGTCTTCTGTTCTATCGTGCTCTTCTGTTTCTTCAATTGCTTCAACAACTTCAGCACTAACAAACTCTGTTGTAAATCCAAACTCTTCAGAAATTAGTTGAATTGCTTCAGCATCCAAACGTTGATTGATTGAAACAAACATCCCTAAGGACATACATGACGAAATAATTTTTGTAACAGGGATGTCCATCATTGTTGCTAACTCATTAGCTGTTACAAATTCTGTTACTTTTAATATCTTTTGATTTTCTATCTCTTGTTCAAACTCGTGTTGTTGCTGTTGAGATATTGTTTGACGTTTTTCTCTACGATGCTTTGAAGCTTTAGATTTACCAATTGGAGATAAACGAGCAAGAGTTTCTTTAATTTGTTTTTCAATCTCATCGCTATTGATTTCAACCTTCTTTAATTCCTTCTTTGGTTTATTAAATTTAGATTTCTTATCATCCTTCTTCAATTTATTCTTTTGAGCATCTTGAGGTGATGTAGTTTGCGGTTGGATTGTTTTAGCTTGAGTTTGTGATTGTTTTATCCTTCTACGTTTTTTCTTGTCCTTTTTAGCTTCTTCAGAAAGATTTCCTTCTTTATTTTGTGATGCAGTAACCATTTGTTTCTTTGGTCTGTTGAATTGAGACAAATCAACCTTTTCTCCAAGGACCTTTGGCCCAGAAAGCTTCACATATTGAGTTTCAATAAAATTATCTTTATTTTCTTCTGAAGAATTATCTACTGCTACCTCTTCTAATTTCAACTCTTCATTAATAAAGACTTCTTCAATTTTCTCTTTTGGAGTTTCCTTAACAATAACTGGTTTTTCTTTTATATCTTTAAGCTCTGTTTTTTTGTCAATTGATACTTTTTCTTTTTCCTTTTTAGAGAAAGACTTTTCTTTTTCTTTCTTTTCCTTAATCTCTTGTTCTACTTTTCTTTTTTGTTCCTTTTCTTTAACAATCTCTGATTTAGTTTTTTTGGCAGGTTTAGTTTTGGAATTAATGGAACTTAAATCTATTTTACCAACAATATTTAGAGAATGTGTATCTTCAGAAGAACTTACAATAGGTTCCTCCTTTTGTTCAGGTTTTTCTTCCTCTTTTTTATCAGGAATTACTCCCTTTTCTACTTCAACTACTTGTATTGGCTTTTCTTCAACTGGCTCAAGTTTTTCAATTGGTTTTTCAACTTTCTTTTCTTTTTCCTCTTTCTTAGGAGCCGGCTCAACAAAATCAATTGTAGTTGACTTAATAATTATTTCAGGAGTAATTATTTCCTCTTTTTTATTTTCAATTTGAACCTCAGAATGCACTTCTTCAACTTCAATTTTTGCTTTTGGAGTTGCAAAATCTAATTTACTTGCTTCTTCTTTAACTTTTCTTTCAGATTGAAAAGCAGATGCAAGAATGTCATATAGTTCTCCGTCAATTTTTGTATTAGGATTACTCTCTATTATTTTCCCTTTTTTGGCAAGACAATCTACTAATGTTGAAATTCCAACATTAAATTCTTTCGCAACTTTACTTAATCTTATTGTTTTATTTTCTTCTGACATTTTTGTTTTTTTCTCTTTTTTTAGTTTAGTTGATGTTAATTCTATAATTGCTTGCCAATATGTTTTAATCTTCAAATTCAGCTTTCAATGTTTTTAAAACGTCATCAATTGTTTCTTCTTCTAAGTCTGTTCTTTCAACTAACTCTTCTTTGCTTATTGCCAATACATCTTTTGCAGTATCGCAACCAATAGCTTTCAATTCTTCAATAACCCATTCTTCTATTTCATCTGTAAATTCATTCAAATCTACATCCTCATAATTCAAATCAGTATCACTATAAACATCAATTTCAAACTTGGTAAGTTTACTTGCCAATTTAATGTTTGCTCCTCCCTTTCCAATAGCAAGAGAAACTTGATCAGTAGGCATAAATACTTCAGCTTTTTGATTTTCTAAATCTAAATTCATTGAAGTAACTTTTGCTGGATTCAATGCTCTAGTTATATATAGTTCTGTGTTTGGAGTATAATTAATAACATCAATGTTTTCATTTCTCAATTCTCTCACAATTCCATGAATTCTACTTCCCTTTATACCAACACAAGCACCCACTGGATCTATTCTGTCATCGTAAGACTCAACAGCAACCTTTGCTCTTTCTCCTGGTTCTCTAACAATATCTTTAATCGTAATCAATCCATCATAAATTTCAATAACTTCCTGTTCAAGTAATCTTTCTAAAAATACTGGTGAAGTTCTTGAAATAGTTATTTGAGGAACACCATTTCTCATCTCTACTTTCAAAACAACAGCTTTTATAGTGTCTCCTTTTCTGTAGAAATCGCTTGGAATTTGTTCAGTCTTAGGCATTGTAAGTTCAATACCTTCTTCATCCAACACCATTATCTCTCTTTTCCAAACTTGATAAACCTCACATACTACAATCTCCCCTACCTTTTCCTTATATTTCGTAAAAATATTCGCTCTTTCATAATCTTGAATCTTTGCAGCTAAGTTTTGACGAATAGCAAGTATGTCTCTACGTCCGAAATCTGCAAATTTAATTTCTTCAGATAATTCTTCTCCTATTTCAAAATCAGGTTCAATTTTAATAGCTTCAGAATATGAAACCTGAGTGTTTTCATCTTCAACAGCACCATCTTCAACAATTAATCTATTACGCCAAATCTCCAAGTCTCCCTTATCAATATTTACAATAACACTAAAATTTTCATCAGAGCCATATTTCTTGAGCATTAACGTCATAAAAACATCTTCCAAGATACGCATCAAAGTTTCTCGTTCAATGTTTTTGAACTCTTTAAACTCTGAAAAGGTATCAATTAAATTTAAGTTTTCCATATTTAAAACCTTCTTATATTTAGAATAAAATTATTATTTTACTTTCTTTGATATTGTCAATCAAGATTTCTTTCTCAACAATAGGATCTTTCTTTTTCTTAGGCTGAACCTTAACCACTATCTTTTCTTCATCCACCATTAATAACTCCCCAACAATCTTTCCTCCTTCTTCGTTAGTAATCACTTCTATATTTCTGCCTATATTCTTTTTATATTGACGATTAAGTTTTAATGGTTCTCCAACTCCTGAGGAAAAAACACTTAATTCAAAATCTTCCACTTCTCTATCAAAATTACTTTCAATTTTTCTTGATAAATCAATACAATTTTGGATAGTAACTCCATTATCACCATCAATAAAAACAGAAATTTTATTGTCTTTACCTATTTTTAGGTCAACCAAAAATAAGTCTGTCCCTTCCAATTCTTGATTAACTATACTCTGAACCTTCTCTTTATCAATCATATAAATTTTTTATCAACAAAAGAGGGGACAATTTAGTCCCCTCACATATGTCTATTTCGTTTGCAAAAATACTACTAATCTTTTATTTAGCAATAAAAAAATCGCAAAAAAATGAAAAACCTTATTTTTCAGTAGTTATTGTTTCTGCATTTTGAGCTTCAAATTGTCTTATTAATTCCATGTCATCTGGCATATCCAACATTTGATACATTACTTCTGCATCATTTGCAAGTCGAGAATTTGGATGCTCCTGTACAAATGTTTTGTAAGCTTCTTTTGCTTTTTCTTTGTTATTGCATGCTTTCTCATAGGCTTCACCCATCTTAAAGCTTGCAACTTCTGACATCTTAGAATCAGGAAAATCAGAAACCAAACGTTCTAAATATGCAATTGCTCTATCACAATATTTCACATTAATACATATATCGGCAGCCTTAAACAAAATTAAAGTTGAGTTGCTGTCTTCTGGAAAGTCTGTAACATAACTATCATACATCACAAGCAAAGAATCTGCTCTTTGAGGAGAAATCTCCTTTGCTTCCTTAAGTGTTAACTTTTCCAATTCACCTATCTCCTTTAAACGATTTTCTTTAGTAGGCTTACATGAAGCAAAAACTAAAACTACAAGTGTGAATAATAAATACTTTTTCATTGTTTCCTATTATTTCCTTCCAATGTTTGGACGTTTCATTTTATAATTTGTGTAAACCTTCCCGTTAGAAATATCGCTTAATTTTCTTTTCAAAAGGGTTTTTCTTATTGGAGAAAGTCTGTCAACAAAAACCTTTCCTTCCAAATGATCATATTCATGTTGGAAAACTCTTGCTCTTGCACCAGTAAACATTTCTTCTTTTTGATTAAAGTTTTCATCGTAATACTTAACCAAAACATTAGAATAACGAGTTACTTCCTCATGCAATTCAGGAAGAGAAAGACATCCTTCTTGAAAAGCCCATTTTTCTCCACTTTCTTCAATAATTTCTGGATTTATAAACACTTTCTTAAATCCTTCAGCTTCTGGATAATCTTCTTTCAATGGGTCTGCATCAATTACAACAAGGCGAATTGATAAATCAATTTGAGGAGCAGCCAATCCAATACCATTAGCATTATACATGGTTTGAAACATATTTTCAATCAAATCCTTCAAATCGGGATAATTCTCATCTATCGGCTTAGCAACCTTTCTCAAAATTGGATTTCCAAAACCTACAATAGGTAATATCATATTTAGTATCTTTTAATTCATATAACTTTGCAGTATAATAACTGCACTTACAGTGTCAACAAGAGCTTTATCTCTGCGTTGTTTCTTTTTAGCTCCTGAATCTAAAATAGCTCTTGAAGCAATTTTTGACGTAAAACGTTCATCAATCCTTACAATTTTTTTATCAGGATATTTCTTTCCCAACTCCAAAACAAAAGGCTCAATATAAACGCTGCTCTCACTTAGAGTATTGTCCATTTGCTTAGCAAGACCAACAATAAACTCATCAACTTCTTCTTTCTTTAGATAATCATCTAAAAATTCGAATATCTTTTTTGTTTCAACAGTCGTTAAAGAAGTAGCAATTATTCTTTGAGTATCACTTACAGCGAGCCCAACCCTCTTACTCCCATAATCAATTGCCATTAATCTTCCCATACTATTTCTTTACAAAATGAAAATGTGGCCCATAACGTTCAAAAGCCTCTCTATCCAAGGTTTCTCTTGCATCAGGATGTGAAATTGAAATCATTAGCCTTGCTCTTTCTTGAAGTGATTTGCCATAAAGATTAACAGCACCATATTCTGTTACAACCCAATGAACATGATTACGAGTTGTTACTACTCCAGCACCAAGGTTTAAAGCATTAACAATTTTGCTCACTCCCTTATTGGTTGATGAAGGCATAGCAATAATTGACTTGCCACCTTTTGAACGAGAAGCTCCATAAATAAAATCAACCTGACCACCCACACCACTAAAGAATTTCGTTCCAAGACTATCAGCACAAACTTGACCAGTAATGTCTATTTGCAAAGCTGAATTTATGGCAGTCATTTTAGGTTGTTGAGCAATAACAAAAGGGTCATTAGTATAAGCAACATCCATCATTGCAACCATTGGGTTATTATCAATAAATTCATAAACCTTTTGAGAACCCATCAAGAAAGTAGAAATCATTTTACCATTATCCAATTTCTTGTTTCTCCCATTAATAACTCCATTTTCAACCAATGGTAAAACCCCATCAGCAAACATTTCAGTATGAATACCCAAATCCTTATGATTTCCCAATTGAGCCAAAACAGCATTAGGAATAGCACCAATACCCATTTGTAAACAAGCACCATCTTCAATCAATTCAGCACAATACTTACCAATAGTTGCCTCCTCTTGAGTTGGTTCAGAGAAATGAGCAGGGAACAAAGGAGAAGAATCTTCAACAAAAACATCAATCATTGACATAGGAATTAAAGCATCACCATAAGAACGAGGCATGCAAGGATTCACAACAGCAATAACAGTTTTTGCCATTTCAATTGCAGCTAAAGTTGCATCAACAGAAGTTCCCATAGAAACAAAACCATGCCCATCTGGTGGACACACTTGAAGCATTACAACATCAACAGGTAGATATTTTTCTCTATATAGCTTTTGAGTTTCGGAAAGGAAAATTGGAATATAGTCAGCATAACCTGCTTGAACATCTTTCCTAACATTACCACCCACAAAGAAAGCATCGTGTTGAAAAATTCCTTCAAATTCTTTTGAAGCATAAGGAGCATTGCCTTCAGTGTGCAAGTGATGAACGAATACATTTTTAAATCCTCCATCCTTTCCTCTTTCACACATAGCATCAACTAAGCATTGAGGAGTAGAAGCCACAGAAGAAAGGTGAATATGGTCTCCTGACTTTATCACCTTAACCGCCTCTTGTGGCGTAACAGCTTTATATGTCTTTTGTGTCATTGTGTTATATCTTTTATCTAATTAAACAAAATTTGAGATGCAAAGTTACTCAAACCTTTTGAATAGAGAAAATAATAAAGAAAAGATTACAAAAAACTAAAAGCAAGGACTAATCTTTCTCTTTATTGGTTTAAAGAATATTAACACAAAATGTTGAAAACTTATTTAACATTGCAAATGAAGAGAAATTATTAACTCATATTTTTGCATTGAAACAATGGTTTCGAAAACACTTTTTTGTGTTTAAGAATTAAAAGGGAATGCTGTGAAAATCGGCAACAGTTCCCGCTGCTGTAAGTTTCTATCGAAAGATAATGTTGTTTTAATATTCTTTGCCACTAACCCTATTTGGATTGGGAAGGCTTTAAAACAGAAACGAGTCAGAAGACCTGCCATTTTGTTTATTTATTAATTGGTAGCTTTCGGGATGAAAGGCTTAACAATGGATTCTTTGTTATTTCAGAGCAGAATTTTCATTTACAGCGACTACCTTAAATTTTAATTTATTATGAGTCAGTCTGAATTATTTATCATTAAAAGAGACGGGAAGGAAGTTCCATTTTCAATTGAAAAAATTAAGAATGCTATTTCAAAGGCATTTCTTTCTGTTGGTAGTTTTGCATCGCAAGATACAATTACAGATATTTTAAGTCGATTAAATATAACTAATGGAATAAGTGTTGAAGAAATTCAAAACCAAGTGGAAATTGCTCTTATGGCAGAAAAATATTATAATGTTGCCAAATCTTATATGCTTTACCGACAAAGCCATAGGGAAGACAGGGAAATTAGAGACAAGCTGAAATTCTTAATAGATTACTGTGATGCTAAAAATCCTGCTTCAGGAAGTAAATATGATGCTAATGCCAATGTTGAAAACAAAAATATAGCAACTCTAATTGGAGAACTACCCAAGTCTAATTTTATTCGTCTAAACAGAAGACTATTATGCGACACAATAAAAGAAAACTATGGAAAAGAACTTGCAGATAAATACATAAGACTTCTCAACAACCATTATATATATAAGAATGATGAAACAAGTCTTGCAAACTATTGCGCAAGCATAACAATGTATCCTTGGTTAATTGGAGGAACAACATCAATTGGAGGAAATTCTTTTGCACCAACCAATTTAAAATCGTTTTGTGGTGGATTTGTGAATATGGTGTTTATGGTATCAAGCATGCTAAGTGGTGCTTGTGCAACTCCAGAATTTCTAATGTATATGAACTATTTTATTGAGTTAGAATATGGAGAAGATTATTATTTAAGAGAAGATGAAGTAGTTGATTTATCTAAAAAGAAAAGAACCATAAGTAAAATAATAACCGATTGTTTTGAACAAGTAGTTTATTCCATTAATCAACCAACTGGAGCAAGAAACTTTCAAGCTGTATTTTGGAATATTGCTTATTATGATAAATATTATTTTGAAAGCCTGTTTGAAAACTTTGTATTTCCTAATGGAGAAAAGCCACATTGGAAATCACTTAGTTGGTTACAAAAACATTTCATGAATTGGTTTAACAAAGAAAGAACAAAAACACCTCTTACATTCCCCGTTGAAACCATGGCTTTACTCTCAAAGGATGGAGACGTTATGGATAAAGAATATGGAGACTTCGTAGCAAAGATGTATAGCAAAGGACATTCATTCTTTACCTATATGAGCGATAATGCTGACTCATTAAGCAGTTGTTGCAGACTTAGAAACGAGATACAAGACAATGGATTCAGTTATACCTTGGGAGCAGGAGGAGTTTCCACAGGTTCAAAAAGCGTTTTAACAATAAATTTAAACCGTTGCATTCAAGAATCAATAAAAAAAGGACTCCCTTATTTATCGTTTTTAGAAGAAGTAGTTGATTTAGTTCATAAAGTTCAATTATCATATAACGAAAACCTGAAATTCCTTCAAGCCAAAGGAATGTTACCTCTTTTTGATGCTGGTTACATTAACATGAGCCGTCAATATCTAACAATAGGAGTAAATGGATTGGTTGAAGCAGCAGAATATATGGGAATTGAAATAACAGACAATCCTAAATATGAAGAATTTGTTCAACAAGTTCTTGGATTAATAGAAAAATACAACAAGAAATACAGAACAAAAGAAATTCTTTTCAATTGCGAGATGATACCAGCCGAAAACGTAGGAATAAAACATGCAAAATGGGATAAAGAAGATGGTTATTTTGTTCCAAGAGATTGTTACAATAGTTATTTCTACGCCGTTGAAGACAATTCATTAAACATTATAGACAAATTCCGAATTCATGGAAAGAAATATATAGAACACCTAACAGGAGGTTCAGCCCTTCATTTAAACTTGGAAGAACATCTAAGCCAAATACAATACCGCCAAATACTTCGAATAGCAGCTAAAGAAGGATGCAATTATTTTACCTTTAATATACCAAACACCATTTGCAACACTTGTGGACATATAGACAAAAGATATTTAAAAGAATGCCCAGAATGTAAGAGCAAAAATATTGATTACCTAACACGTGTTATAGGATATATGAAACGAATAAGCAATTTCTCACTCGAAAGACAAAAAGAAGCAGCAAAAAGACATTACAACCAAACACAAACCCTTTAAACTCTTTAATTCCCCATGCTTAAATACGTAAACTACGACATAGTATTTCAAGAAATACCAAACGAAACAACCCTTGCTATAAATATCTCAAATTGCCCCAACAAATGTAAAGGTTGTCATAGTCCTTTTCTAAGAGAAGATATAGGAAGAGAACTAACAAAAGATTTTCTACTTAACCTTCTAATTAAATACGAAGAATCTATAACCTGCATTTGTTTTATGGGAGGAGATTCATCTCCAAAAGAAATAGAATACTTTGCAAATTATGTACAAACACAAAGCAAATTCAATATAAAAACAGGATGGTATTCAGGAAAGGAAAAACTACCAAAAGACTTATCAATAGAAAACTTCCATTACATTAAACTCGGAGAATACAAAGAAAAATACGGAAGCCTAAAATTCAAAACAACAAACCAAAGACTCTATAAAATAAACAACAATAAACTCGAAGACATAACACATATGTTTTGGAGATAAAGATAAAATGTTAATTCAAGAAAGTCTTCTTTAATCTTTCTCAATTGACCTTTTGCTTCCTTATTTATTTTATTAATTTTGCCATTCGAAAATAGATATTATTGCAACTAATGGACATAATTAAACTATCACAACAAAACCAGAAACTTGCTTGGGAGATTTTAGATGAGAGTAATGTTATTCCTATATGGGAAAGTATTGGGGCTAAGATAAACATTCTTGGTTCTTTGAAGACTGGGCTAATGATGAGAAGTCTTGATATTGATATTCATATTTACACTAAGGAGATTTCTATTAAAGATAGTTTTGACGCCATTTCTCAAATTGCACAAAATCCTTCATTTAAAGAGATTCAATACATAAATTTAATTGACACGGAAGAAGAATGTATTGAATGGCATTTAATTTATGAAGACAAGAAAGCGAATTTATGGAAATTTGATATAATACATATTCTAATGGGTTCAAAATACGATGGATTTGTGGAAAATGTAACTGATTCAATAATTAATAAATTAACTCCCGAAACTAAAAAGACAATACTTCAAATAAAGTATGATATTCCTGATGGTATTAAAATTCTAAGCATAGAAATTTATCAAGCTGTTCTTTCAAATAAAGTAAGCAGTTATAAAGAATTTATTCAGTGGAGAGGAAGCAATTCATCAGTAAATACAATGGAATGGTTGCCTTAAAATTAGTTTCTTTTTTTAAATCCTTATTTCAGCAAAATAAAACAAGGATATATTTTTACAAAACAAGGATATATTTTCATAAATCCTTATTATAAAATCATAAAACAAGGAGTTAATTCTCGAAAGATGCACATCTTTCATACCAAAAGATGTGCATCTTTCACTATAAAAGATGTGCATCTTTTTTTTGCTAAAATTTGTTGGGAAATTTTGAATTAAATCTCTAAAAACTTAGTCTTATGGATTTGTATCTGCAAATATACGAAATTTTTCTTGATTAATCTATAGTTTAATATGAGATTTTTAAAATTTATTTGCTTGGCCTTTTTTTATTGCCGCTAACTCTCCTAAAGGGGAAATGGGAATACGTCCTTCTATTCCCCTTTAGGGAATTTAGGGGTGAAAGATCTTATTTTTTAATAAGAATCCTTATTCAATCAAAATAAAACATTATTGGGTAATCGCAAGGCATTGCCCCTACATACCTCTTACCTTTTCCATTATCACTTTTAACTTTTCACTCTTCTTTAGGGTGAATATTGATAGTAAGATTATTGTTGTTACTAATCCTATTATTACTGATATATTATAAGGCAAGCGTAATCCTTCTGGGGCGTAGAATATATAGGTTGTGCATACGCAGGTCATAAATAATGCTGGAATGAGGGTTATAAAATAATTTTTATTCTCTTTCCTTAGGTATACTGTACATGCCCACAGAGTAAAGACTGATAGGGTTTGGTTTGACCAAGCTAAATAGCGCCAAAGGATATCAAAATTAATTTGCAGTAGGATAAAAGTAGCTAAAAATATAGGAATGGATACTATTAAACGATTCTTAATTGGTTTTTGGTCGAATTTTAGGAAGTCAGCTATGGTAAGTCTTGCAGAACGAAGAGCTGTATCGCCTGAGGTTATTGGTGCTGCAACAACTCCAAGCATTGCTATAAAGCTCCCAAAAACTCCAAGCCAATTATCAGATATTGCTTTAACAACTATTGCTGCCTTGTTTGCATTGGCTGGTAGGGTTGCAACATATTCTTGAAGTCCTTGAATTGAGCCATAAAAACTACTACCTGCTGCTGCCCAAATCAAAGTAATTATCCCCTCTACAATCATCGCTCCATAGAATACTCTTCTGCCTGTTTTCTCATCTTTGACACAACGTGCCATAAGAGGTGATTGAGTTGCATGAAAGCCTGAGATTGCGCCACAAGCAATGGAGATAAACATCATTGGGAATATTGGGAGCTTGTTTGGCTCTTGATTAGCTATACCATTCCATATTTCTGGGATGGGTGCTGAATTAGTATATATGGCTATTAAAATTCCTCCTGCCATAACTAATAAACAGAATCCAAATATTGGATATAATCTACCTATTAGTTTATCAATTGGCAAAAGAGTTGCTAATAGATAATAGATAAATACAATTACTGACCACCAAAGAATTGAGATATTAGAGAATATACTATTAAGTATTCCTGCAGGCCCCGATACAAATACTGCACCTACTAATATTAATAGTAGAATTGTAAATATTCCTACAAACTGCTTTACCCAAACACCTAATTGAGTGCCTATTATTTCAGGGAAAGAAGCTCCTTTTTGGCGAATTGAAAGCATACCTGAAATATAGTCATGAACAGCTCCACCAAATATTGAACCTATAACAATCCAAAGGAATGCTGCCGGGCCATACATTATCCCCATAATTGCCCCAAATATTGGTCCTAAGCCTGCAATATTAAGGAACTGTATTAAGAAAATCCTCCACCATGACATAGGAACATAATCAACACCATCAGGAGTTGCAATGGCAGGAGTTTTAATTTTATTATCTGCCCCAAATACCTTTTCAACAAAGGCACCATAGAGAACATAACCAAGAACTAAGAGAATAATAGCAGCTGTAAAACTTATCATAATAAATTTGTTTTGAAATTAAATTCTTTTTGCAAATTTAAAAATTAAATGGTTTTCATTAACCATTTTTCTTAAAAAAAGTTTAGGAGTGTAGAGGCATGCCTTGTGAGTGCCCAATAATGTTTAAGGGTTTATTTTATTTATCAGAATCAGGATTCTTACTAAGGCAAGCGGCAAGCCGATAATACAGAATTAAAGGATTGATAAGGATTTCCACATAAAACAATCAAGAATCATCGGCTTGCCGCTTGCCTTAGCAAGAATCTACAAATTCTGAAAATCCTGATCCAGACAAAATGTAACATTTACCGAATACAAAAAAAAGGATAAATCATTTTGACCTATCCCTTTTCTATATGTTTTTTATTTTATTTCTATGTATGGAGAATAAACTTGCTTATAATTACAAAAACTCCTGCTCCTGCCAAATAGCCTATAAGTGCCCAAAGTGAAATCTTCTTTAAATACCATATAAAGTCAATCTTTTCCATTCCCATTACTGCAACTCCTGCTGCTGAACCAATAATTAAAAGACTTCCTCCTGTTCCTGCACAATATGCTAAGAATTCCCAAAAGGCGCCATCAACTGCAAAATGATAAAGTTCTGGATTTAGTGCAATCATTTCTGGTGTTGCTGCTGGATACATACCTATTGCTGCTGCAACAAGTGGCACATTATCTACAATTGCAGAAATCATTCCAATAAGTATGTTTATAATATATATATTTCCAATCTTGTCTAATGTTTTAGAAAGAAGGTCTAAGTGACCTGCTGTTTGCAAACATGCAACTGCCATTAATATTCCAACAAAAAATAGAATTGAAGACATATCAATCTTAGATAAAACTGCTGGAACATTGAGTTTGGAATAATTATTAGAGTTAGATTTATGCATTATTTCAGTTACTACCCACAAAACTCCTAATCCTAAAAATATTCCTAAGTATGGAGGTAGATGAGTTATGGTTTTAAATACTGGAACAAACAACAAAGATCCTACTCCTAAGAAAAAGATTAGATTACTTTGTTTTGTTGATATTTGAATATCGTGATTTGATTTTGCGATAGCTTCAGGTCTTTTTACTTCTCCTTTAAGAACAAATGTTATTATGGTTAAAGGAACTAACATTGAAACTAAAGAAGGAATGAATGTTTCTAAAATAATTTTCATTGCTGTTACATTTCCTTTTATCCAAAGCATAATGGTTGTTACATCACCTATTGGACTCCATGCTCCTCCAGAGTTGGCTGCAAGAATAACCATTCCACAGAAGAACCAACGATCATGTTTGTCATCAATAAGTTTTCTAAGCAACGCACACATAACAATTGCTGATGTAAGGTTGTCTAATACAGCAGACATAAAGAAAGTAAGGATGCTAATTATCCATAATAGTTTTCTTTTGTTTGTTGTATTGATTTTTTCAGTGATTATTTTAAATCCTTGATGAGAATCAATTATCTCAACAATTGTCATTGCTCCTAAAAGGAAAAAGACAATTTCTGCAGTTTCACCAAGATGTGAAATAATTTCTGAATGTTCAAATCCATCTCCGAAAAGAGCGAATACACTCCAAAGTACAACTGCCAATAAAAGAGCAGATGCTGATTTGTTAATTTTTAATGGATGTTCTAAGGCAATGAAAGCATAGCCTAGAACAAACAATATAATCATTAAAATAAAATAGCTCATAGTTTTTTGTTTTAGTTAATAGTTGCATTTAATATTAAAAAATTGTTCAAAGAAACTCTAAGGCTTCAAACGTTAGGGCTTCTTTGAACAAAATCAAACATGTAAAATAAATTTACTTATCAGCACAAATACACCTGCACCAGCAAAATAGCCTAATAGTGCCCAAAGAGAAATCTTCTTTAAATACCAAATAAAGTCTATTTTCTCCATCCCCATAACTGCAACTCCTGCTGCAGAACCAATAATAAGTATACTTCCTCCAGTTCCAGCACAATATGCTAAGAATTCCCAGAATGCACCATCTTGTGCAAAATGTACCATTTCAGGATTTGCAGCAATTTGTGCAGCATCAGCAACTGGATACATTCCCAGAGCTGCTGCAACCAATGGCACATTATCAATTACAGAAGAGGCTAACCCTATTATTATATCTATAATGTAAATATTCCCTAATTTATCTAATGATTTTGATAACATTTCTAAATGTCCAGCTGTTTGCAAACTTGCAACTGCCATTAAAATTCCTAAAAAGAACAAAACTGAAGGCACATCTACTCTTGTGATGATGGAAGAAACATTAAGTCTTGAATAGTTTTCTTTGTTAGAAACATGCATTATTTCAGTTACAACCCAAAGCACTCCTAATCCAAATAATATTCCTAAATATGGAGGGAGGTGAGTAATGGTTTTAAAGACAGGAACAAATAGCAATGCTCCAACTCCCAGACATAATATTAAAAGACTTTGTTTTGAGCTAATAGTTACTTGTCCGTTTTCTTCACCTACTTCAGGTCTTTCAACATTTCCTTTCAACATAAATGTTATTGCAATTAAAGGAACTAATAAAGAAACTAATGAAGGAATAAAGGTTTCCATAATAACACCCATTGCTGTTATATTTCCTTTTATCCAAAGCATAATGGTTGTAACGTCCCCTATTGGACTCCATGCTCCACCTGAGTTAGCTGCTAAAATTACAATTCCACAAAAGAACCAACGGTCATGCTTATCATCAATAAGTTTACGAAGTAGTGCACAAATAACAATTGCAGTTGTCATATTGTCTAACACTGCTGACATAAAGAAAGTAAGAATACCTATTACCCAAAGCAGTTTTATTTTACTTTTAGTATGAATTTTGTCAGTGATTATTCTAAATCCTTCGTGGCGGTCAACAATTTCAACAATTGTCATTGCTCCCAAAAGGAAAAAGACAATTTCTGCAGTTTCTCCCAAATGCGATAGTATTGTTTCATGTTCAAATCCTGGCCCCATTAAAGCGTAAACTGACCATAGGATAACTGCAAGTAAAAGTGCTGTTGCAGATTTATTAATCTTTATTGGATGTTCTAATGCTATGGCACAATATCCAACTATAAAGATAACAATCATTAGAATAAAGTAGATACTCATTTGTTGTTCTTTTTTATGTTAATATATATTGATTATTCCTATTTTCTTTTGTTTTGTTGTTTCTGTCTTTGTTCAACCAATGTACGATTCTTTTTTTCTAAATCTTCCATTCTTGTTTGCCATTTTGATTTTTTAATTGGCTTATTTTGATTGGCTTTTAGAGTATCAAGAACCTTTTGTTGATTAATTGTTTTTCCAATTACCCATACTTGTATGAAGGTAAAGCATAGGGAAATGAAATAGTAGTAGTTAAGTGCAGCAGAGAATTGATTAAGCATAAATAGCATAAAGACAGGCATCATATACATCATCACTTTCATACCAGGCATTTGAGTTGTTCCTTGTTGTTGTTTCATTGTCATTCTTGTGTAGAATATTTGAGCTACTGACATAAGTAAACAGAATAAAGAAACATTAGAGCCATAGAATGGTATTTCAAAAGGAAGATTTACTATTGAATCATAACTTGAAAGGTCATCTGCCCAAAGGAATGATTGTTGACGAAGCTCAATTGATGCTGGGAAGAAACGGAACATCGCTACAAGTATAGGGAACTGCAAAAGCATAGGTAAACAACCCGCCATTGGATTAATTCCAGCTCTTTTGTATAGAGCCATAACTGACTTCTGTTTTTCCATTGCTTGTTCTTGCTTTGGAAACTTCTCATTTATTTTCTGAATTTCAGGTTGAATAACCCTCATCTTTGCAGAAGAGGAATAGGATTTATAAGCAAGAGGGAAAAGTACTATTTTAACTAATATTGTAAGGATAAGAATAACAATACCCATATTCCATCCAAATCCAGACAAGAAATCAAAAACAGGGATGATAACAAAACGATTTACCCATTGTAAAAGAAAGAATCCCCATCCTAATGGAATAATTTCTTCCATATTAATATTGTAATCACTTATAACTCCATATTTGTTTGGACCAAAGAAGAAGTCCATTTTAATTTCATTTTTTGCTGCATCTCCATCATAAGGCAATGTTAACAATGATTGCATTGTACGAAGATAGGTTGAATCTTTTGCTGGACGTTTTTCTGTTATGGTTTGCATTGTTGCCGATGCAAAAGAATCATTATTAGTTATTAAAGCTGTTGAAAAGAATTGTTGTTTATATGAAACCCATTTTATAGGAATTCCATTTTCTTCTTTCTTATCATCGCTTCCATTTTCTTTCAAATAATCTACCTCATCTTTCAAAAGATAATAAATGGATGAATTCTTAACCTCAACCTTAGCATCCTTTTCTTGAACTCTTAAATCAGAATTCCATCCCATTTCAACAGAGCCTTGGTCTGTTACGATTCCTTTCAAGTTATCAAAAAGTATATCATATCCAATTCTATAATCATTACCTCTAATTACATAACGAAAATCTAAAGAAGCAGTTTTTAAACTATCAGCTTGAACTTTAGCCTTAAAAACAATAACTACTGAATCATTTCCCTTAACTTCAATAGGCTTGGTTATTGGCTTATTATCAATTGTTGGTTCAAAATAAAGATTTTCTGTTCTAACAATATTCTGACCAACTGTAAGGTTTAGTCCATAAGTATTTTTATCAAATAGCTTAACAGGTTGCTTTCCGTATGTAGTATAATTTTTTAGAGTAACCTGCTTTACAAGAGCACCTAATGTAGAGAAATCAACCTCAAATAATTCATTTGAAACCTTAATTGTATTATTAGTTCCTTGAGAACAAGATGCAAATGCTCCAAATACAGAAAGATTGATTGAATCTTGATTTAATGTTGTTTGAGTTGAATCGTTTGTAAGTTGAGCTAAAGAATCTTGTATTTGAATAGTTTTTGCTTGTAATGCTATTTTTTCTTGAACTCTAATAATGGAATCCTGCTTTGCTTTAATTGCAGCCTTTTCCTCATCTGAAGGAGCTGAAAGTATTCCATATCCTATAAATACTCCAAAAATAAGTACTAATCCAATAAGTGTATTTCTGTCTAACATCTAAATCTTGTTTTGTAAAATTAAAGTTGCAAAGATAAGAAACATTATTATCTCACTAATTATTTTTCAAAAATATTTGGCAGAACAAATTATTGTTCGTTATTTTGCAAACAACAAATTAATATATTTATGCAAAAGAAAACATCAATTCATCAGAATCAAGAGATACTATCTGCTTTTGCAAAAGCGATGGGGCATCCTACAAGATTGACTATTTTGCAGTTTTTATCACAAAGAGACAACTGCTATTTTGGCAATATTCATGATGAATTACCTATATCAAAAGCAACGGTTTCTCAACATTTAAAAGAATTAAAAAATGCTGGACTAATTCAAGGAGAAATTGAAGCACCTAAAGTAAAATATTGTATTAATAGAAAAAACTGGCAACTTGCAAAGGATTATTTTGAAGAGTTCTTTTCTTCAATTAAAGAAGCTCCTGATTGTAGCATTGAATAAAACAGAAATAAAGATGAGAAAATTCATAATATTAATTAGTATATTAATGCCGTTAATCTCTTTTTCTCAAGAAATAAGAGGAAAGGTTGTAGACAAGGAAACTAATAAAGCTGTAGCTTTTGCAAATGTTGCAATTAAAGGGACTAAAATTGGAGTAACATCCGATGATAGGGGGATGTTTTCTATAAAAAGGAATTCTAAAGACAGTTTATTTATTGAAATAAGCTTTATAGGATATAAAAAAGAATCAAAGTTTATACCAATAGATAAAGAATATATAGAAATTGCATTAACCAAAGAGTCAAAAGAACTTGAAACTGTTAGTGTTGTTGGAGAAATGTCAGGGACAATATCCGATAATAATCAAGCATCATTTAATCAATACATTTCTTCAGAAGGGATAAAACGTTTAGCATGCTGTTCTTTGGCTGAGAGTTTTGAGAATAATGCGGCAGTTGATGTTGGCTTTACAGATGCAGTTACTGGAGCAAAACAAATCCAAATGTTGGGTTTAGCTGGTATTTATAGTCAAATCCTTGTGGAAAACCAGCCTTCAATTAGAATTCTTTCCTCAACCTATGGTCTTAATTATATCCCTGGTCCTTGGTTAGAAGGTATTGGGATTTCTAAGGGAACGGCTTCTGTAACTCAAGGATATGAGAGTATTACTGGGCAAATAAATATTGATGTAAAAAAGCCTGAAAGTAAAGAAAAGTTCTATTTTGAATACTTTACTAACGATTTCCTTAAACAGGAGATTAATGTTAATACTGCCTTTAGAATAAATAAATACTTAGAGTCAATTGCTTTAGTTCATGCAGCAAAGATATTTATGAAGACCGATAGGAATAATGATAATTTCCTTGATGTGCCTCTTTCAAACCTTCTTATTGGTTCTAATCGTTACTTTTACAACTATAAAGAAAAAATCAAAAGTCGTTTTGGAGTAGATGTTTTGTATGAAGATAGAATTGCTGGTGATAAACGTTTTGATAAGGATAGAGATTTTAATACTACGAATTATTATGGTGCTGTTTTGAACTCAAGAAGAATTCAGGTATTTGAAAATACTGGTTTTCTTTTAAATTCTGAGAAGAATAGGAGCTTTGCTGTAAATGGTAATTTAGTGTATCATCAATTGGAATCTCAGTTTGGTTTAAGAGAATATAATCCCAAACAATTAAGTGGTAATCTTGCCTTAATACTTAATTCTGATTTATGGAATGACAAAAACAAATTGAGCCTTGGCTTAGGTTCAAGCTATGATGAGTTGAAAGAAAACCTTTCTAACAAAAACTATATTATTGGTCAACCTTTGGACAAGGAAGAGCTTGTTTTGGGTGCTTATGCTGAATATACTTTTAGCGACAGGAAGAAATGGACTTTTATTACTGGGCTTAGGGGGGATTATAATACGTTCTACAAACAAAGAATTATTACTCCTCGTATTCATGCTAAATACTCTCCTTTTGAAAATTCTGCTTTCAGATTTTCTGCCGGAAGAGGATTGCATAGTGCCAACATTCTACCTGAAAACATCAGTCTCTTAACTTCATCAAGGAAACTTTTCTTTGACCAGGAGCTTAAATTGGAAGATGCTTGGAACTACGGAATATCTTATACTCATAAATTCTTTATGGAAGATGAAAGAAATATCTCTTTTGCTGTTGACTTCCACAGAACTGACTTTACCAATAGGGTTGTTATTGACTTGGAAAGAAACACTCAAGAGGCTCATATTTATAATTTAATGGGGGAATCCTTTGCCAATAGCTTTCAAGCTGAGGTTACAATAACTCCTTTTGAAGGGTTTGAGACTACAATTGCTTACGTATTCAGTGATTCTAAAATTACAGTTGATAATAAATTAATTGAAATGCCTCTAACTGCCAAACATAAAGGTTTAATTTCCCTTCACTACTCTACCAAGTATGATAGATGGAAGTTCTCTTTCACCACTCAATATCATGGCCCTACTACTCTTCCAAACACTTCCAATAATCCTGCAATTTACCAACTTCCTGATAGAAGCCCTGATTATTTTATCCTTCATGCTCAAATTACTCGTAAGTTTAATAAATTTGAAGCCTATATTGGTTGCGAAAACATCCTAAACTACACTCAAAAGAATCCAATTATCAGTTCCGATAATCCTTTTGGTCAATACTTCGACTCCTCAATAATTTACGCCCCAATTCTTGGAAGACAATTTAATTTCGGTTTAAGGATAAAGATATAAAGAAAATGGCCTACATTTGTAGTCTAAATACATTAATAATTAATCATAAAACAATATTAATATGAAAAAGCTAACATTAATCGTACTTTCAATATTTTTCAGCTTAAGTCTGTTTGCTCAAGAGGCAAAGAAAGACTTTGTTCAAGTGTTCTATTTCCACAGAACAGAACGCTGTGCAACTTGCAACGCAATTGAAGATGGGGTAACTTCTGTTTTGAATTCAAGCTATAAGAAAGACCTTCAAAAAGAGAATATTATTTTTAGTAGCATAAACTACGAAGAGGATACAAACAGTGCTATTATTAAAAGCTATGAAATTGAAAACCCTACCCTTCTAATCATTTACAATAAAAAGGACAAAAAAGAATTCATTGATTTAACTGACGATGCTTTTTCTTATGCTCGAACAAATCCTTCAAAGTTTAAAAAGATTTTCAAGAGCAAAATAAACGATTTCTTTAGGTAGAAAAATCAGGAAAATTCATCTGATAAAAATTAGAGTTACTCTAAGCAAAATTAGAGTCACTCTTTTTCCAATTAGAGTCACTCTTTTTCAGATTAGAGTCACTCTTTTTACAAGCAGAGTCACTCTTTTTTCAAGCAGACTAAGTCTAATTTATAAAGAAGTGATTTTTAACACCATAAGGCAATCTATGAATTTAAGGAAAGTAGGTTAGAAGACTTTTGGAGGAGGGTTATTGAAAATGCTCTTCTAAGTCCTCAAGTTTAACGGCATCTTTAAGGTTGTAATCCCCAATTCTGGTGCGACAAAGAGAAGAAAGATAAGCACCACTTTGAAGCATAAGCCCAAAATCTCTCGCAATGGAACGAATATAAGTACCCTTAGAGCAAACAATCCTGAAATAAACTTTGGGTATCTCTATTTTAGTAATCTCAAATTCCTTTATTTCAATTTCCTTTGGCTTTAGTTCAACCTCTTGATTATTCTCTCTTGCAAGTTTGTAGGCTCTTTTTCCGTCAATCCATTTTGCAGAAAACATAGGAGGAATCTGATCCATTTTGCCCGTAAGTTCTTTTGCCACTGACAGTATCTGCTCTTGAGTAATATGTTCTATTGGGAAGGTTTGGTCAACTGGATGTTCAAGGTCGAAGCTTGGAGTTGTTGCACCAAGAGTGAAAGAGCCAGTATATTCCTTTTCTTGGGCTTGAAACTCTTCAATTCTTTTGGTGAACTTGCCTATACATATAATTAATAAGCCTGTAGCCAAGGGGTCAAGAGTTCCAGCATGTCCAATCTTTATTTTCTTGCCATAAAGATGATTTATCTTATACTTTATTTTCTTTACCACTTGAAATGATGTCCATGTATATGGCTTGTCAATTAGTATGGCATAGCCATTTTCTATGTCTATCATATTATTTAGTCTTAAAATTTAGTTTAAGCAACACTTAAATCCACTCCGAATACCATTAGAGAAATAATAATAACTCCAACAATTATTCTATAGTAGCCAAAAGCCTTAAAACCATATTTGGTAAGGAAGTTGATAAAGAATTTTATTGCCAGCATAGCAACAATAAAAGCCACAATGTTTCCAATAATAAGAGTTGGCATATTCTCCATAAGGAGTTGTTGTCCCTCTGGAGTTATAATGGCTTTTAAAAGTTTGTAACCAGAGGCAGCAAGCATAGTTGGAACTGCCAAAAAGAAAGAAAACTCAGCAGCAGTTTTTCTTGTTAGTTTTTGAGTCATACCCCCTACTATCGTTGCCATTGAACGAGAAACTCCAGGAATCATAGCAATACATTGAAACAAGCCAATGATAAATCCTTTTTTATAAGTTATTGTTTGGTCTTCTTGAGGATTGTTAAACCACTTATCACAAAAGAGCATAAACACACCTCCCAAAATAAGCATAATGGCAACAACTAAAACACTTTCTAACATTGAGTCAATAAAGTCTCCAGCCAAGAAACCAATAATTGCAGCAGGGATAAAAGCAACAAATAGTTTATAGTAGAAGTTCATTGTTTGGAAAAACCTTTTCCAATAAAGCACAAGTACAGAAAGAATAGCTCCAAATTGAATACAAATAGTGAAGAGTTTTACAAATTCTGTACTTTTTACACCAAGAATACCTTGAGTAATTATCATATGTCCTGTAGAACTAACAGGCAAAAACTCTGTTAAGCCCTCAACAATAGCTATGATGATGGTTTCAAATAAATTCATCGAAGTAGTTTAAAGATTATTGTTCGTCTTGAGTTTGGTCTTGTTTGTCTTGCTTTGGCTTAAGTAAAATTGCATAAACCTCAACAACTATTCCTGCAACCATAAGAATTGGTGCAACAACTAATCTTTGAGCATTAAATAATGAGTAATTAAATACATTTGGGTCATCAGAACCTCCTCCAATAAGAAGAACGTAGCCAAGAGCCAATAGAGCAACTCCGACTAACATCCATATATAATTAATTCTTTCAAAAGCAAAGTCAAATTTTGGCTGAGCTTTAGGAGCGTTAGTTTGATATGATTTTGGACTATTGCTGTTTTTTGATGACGATTTTTTTTGTATTGCTGCCATATTAATTATGTTTTATATCTTTTTTATCTATATAGTTTTTCGTTTCTTAAGTGCATAAATCTAAATACAGAAATAAAGGTTGAGATAAATGCAAGTAGTATTCCAAATATTAGAATAGCAAGCCCAATCATTCCGTAGATTTGATAGTTTTCTGGAGTTATGATTTGAGAAAATGTTCTGCTTACCCAGAATAATATTCCAAACAATAGAACATTTGCAATCAAGCCTCCTATTAACCCAAAGAACAAGCCTTTAAGAAGGAATGGTCTGCGAATGAAAGAAGGTTTTGCCCCTACAAGTTCCATTGAACGGATAAGGAATCTTTTAGAGTATATTGTTAAACGAATTGTATGATTAATTAATGTAATTGCTATTATCAGAAGACAAATGATGAAAGCAAGCACAAATGCTGAAATATTATAAACTGCATTATTAATATCCTTAACTAAGTCTTGGCGATAGTCAACATTATCAACAATATCTTTAGCTTCAAGGCTTGTGATAAAACGTTTTATTGTTGTATAGTTGAGTGATTCGGCTTTAAGATTTACAACTATTGATGCTGCATAAGGATTTACTGCCCCCAACACTTCAAGATGATTCTCTCCCATAACTTCTTCCATTATTTTAGCAGCTTGCTCAGAAGATATATATTGAGTAGATTTAACATTCGTATTCTTTTTGAGTTCCTTTTCTAAGTTAAGTGCATCTTCTTCCATTGTACCATCCATAAGATAGACTGTAAAAGACACATTTTCTTTAAGGTTGTTTGAAGCTGTAAAGGCATGAAAAATGAAGGTAAGCATAAAGCCTAACATAAAAAGAACAAGCGCAATACTTAATACTGTTGAAAAATTGGCACTCCAAAGTGCTACTGGATTAAAGCTTAATTGTCTTTTAGTCATTTTGCAGAAAACATAATTTAGCTGCAAATATACAAAGTTTTTATTATTTTTGCCGTTAAATTAGAAAATGTATGAACGAAGTATTTGTTGAAAAATTTGGTGGGGCTTCTGTAAATAGTTCTGAAGCTATTAAAAACGTAGCTTCAATAATTCTTTCTCAAAATAAAAAAAGGCTTATTGTTATTTCTGCAATGGGCAAGACTACAAATCATTTAGAAAGAGTTTTGAATTGTTTTGTGGAGAATAAATTCATTGACAAATCTTCTATTGAGGAATCAAAAAACTATCACAAGACTATTATAAATAATCTCTTTCCTAATGAAGATGAGGATTTGAATAAGTTTTTAGACATTACATATAAAGAAATTGAGAATAAGCTTTTGGGGTATAATATAGATAAAGACTACGACAAACTCTATGATTCCATTGTTTCCTATGGAGAAATAATTGGAACTACTATAATTTCAAAATACTTTGATTCAATTGGATTATCACATAAATTTATTTTAGCTACTGATCTTATTAAAACAGATAGCTCTTTTAGAAGAGCAAAAGTTTTGTGGAAGGAAACAGAAGATACTATTCTCAATAAAATTGAGCCTTTATTCAACAGCACCGACACAATAATTACTCAAGGATTTATTGGCTCAAACCAAAACAATGAAATAACTACTCTTGGAAGAGAAGGTTCTGATTTTAGTGCAGCTGTTTTTGCATATTGTCTTAATGCCAATAGTGTTACCATTTGGAAAGATGTGCCTGGACTTCTAAATGCAGACCCAAAGTATTTTGAAGACACAATGAAGTTTGAACAAGTTCCTTATAGCGAAGCAATAGAACTTTCCTATTATGGTGCTTCAATTATTCACCCTAAAACCATTAAGCCTTTAGAGAACAAATCCATTCCTTTGTTTGTAAAAAGCTTTATTTCTCCCAAAGAAGAAGGCACAAAGATTGATTGCTGCTCCAATACCAAACCCTTAATGCCAAGTTATATTTTTAAGGATAATCAAACCCTTCTATCCATATTTCCTAAAGACTTTTCTTTTGTTGTTGAAGAAAACCTTTCAAATATATTTGCTCTATTTGCAAAGTATGGGATTAAGATTAACTTAATGCAAAACTCTGCTTTAAGTTATTCTGTATGTTTTGATCAAATTAAAGAAGAACTACTTAAAAAACTAATCGATGAACTTTCTTCAACATACTCAGTTAAATATAATAATGCTCTAAGATTAATTACAATTCGTCGCTACACGGAGGAAGCCATAAATAATTTATTTATAGGAGATAAAATTATTATAGAACAACGCTCAAGATTAACAGCTCAATTTTTAGTAAAACTGTAATCTATTTTTCCTATTCGTCATAGCCTTCAAATTTCTCAGGAATAGATTTTAAAGTCTTTACTCCTAAGTCTTGAATATCTTTTGCTTGTTTAATTAAATTACCTCTACCGTCTTTTAACTGGTTGAATGCTTTATTATATGTATCTTTTGTTTTATCTAACTTATCTCCTATTTCTTCAAATGTCTCCAAGAAACCAACAAATTTTTCAAACATCTTACCACTATTTTCAATAATCTTCTCAGCATTCTTATTCAACTTATCTGTTCTCCAAAGGTCAGCAAATATTCTAAGACTTGAGATTAGAGTTGTGGAAGACACCAAAACAACTTTCTTATTATATGCAAAGTTCCATAATTCTCTATCGTTTTGCATTGCCAATAAATAGGCAGATTCAATAGGAACAAACATCATCACAAAACCAAGACTTCCTTTAATATCATCATATTTCTTTTGACTCAATTCAATAACATGTTGACGAACCGATGCAATATGTTTAGTCAATTCTTGATTTTGCACTTCTTCTGTTTCAGCACTGAAATAATTATCATAATTAACCAATGAGACCTTTGAGTCAATAATAACTTTTCTATCGTCAGGTAAATTAACAATAACATCAGGAATTATCTTCTTGTCTTCTTCATTATAGTGGACATCTTGAGTTATGTAATGCTCCCCTTTAATTAAGCCAGTATTTTGAAGAATGGTTTCCAAAACATTTTCTCCCCAATTACCTGCTTTCTTGTTTTCTCCCTTTAGGGCTGAAGCCAAATTATTTGCTTGTTCTGAAACCAAATTAGTTTGCTCCAGAACTTTTTTAATTTCTGCTTCAAGCGAAGAACGTTGTTTTGTTTCCTCTGTTAAATTCTTATTTACGTTTTCTCTAAATTCCTTAATACTATTATCCAAAGGTTTTAATAGAGTTTCTATGCTAACTTTATTCGTTTCAGTAAACTTACTTGTCTTTTCTTCCAAAATCAAATTAGCAGCTTTCTCAAATTCAAGTTTAGCTGATTTTTGCATTTCTTCAAATTCTCGTTTAAGTTCCTGTTGCTTTTCTTTAATATTATTATTTTCTGCTTTTAATGCGCTGTTAGAATTTGACAACTCTGACGATTTTTTAATTTCTTCTTCAATTTGAATAGCAAGTTTATTATTCTTTTCTCTTTCCTTATTTAATAACTCTTCTTTATTTTTAAAATCAGACAGCAATGCACTGTTAGAATTTGATAATTCTGTAAATTGTTTTCTTTGTTCTTCGAACTGTTGAGATATTGAATTATTTTTTTCTATTTCCTTTATTAAATTTTCTTCTTTATTTCTTAAATCTGTTTTCAATGATGAGTTTTCTCTTTGGGAAAGGTTATAGCTTTGTTCTAATTCTTTATAATTTGATTCTAAACTATTATAACTTGATTCTAAATTCTTGAAGTTTGATTCTAATATCTTATTATTGGTTTCTAATTCGGTCAGTCTTTCTTGATTTGGATTTCTTCTAACAAGCATTAAAACCAAAATTACAACAGCAATTACTGCAACAAGCGTAGATATAAGCAATACAATTTCCATATTCTTCTTTATTAAAATTTAGATTTCAAAGATACAATTTTTATTATTAATGGATATCCTTATTCAAAAGCAAAGATATCTTTCTGACAAATTGACATTAAAAAAGAATTGGTATAATGATTGATTGAGCAATATGAAAGAAGATAATTAATTAACAAATAAAAAATAATAATCGTATGAAAGGAAACATTAACGTAAAGACAGAAAACATCTTTCCTATTATTAAGAAATTTCTTTACTCCGACCACGAAATATTCTTAAGAGAAATTGTGGCAAATGCTGTTGATGCTACTCAAAAACTTAAAACTCTTGCATCTTTAGGACAGTTTAAGGGAGAACTTGGAGATTTGACAATTGATGTTAAGATTGACAAGAAGAAAAAAACTCTATCTGTAATTGACAGAGGTATTGGAATGACTCAAGATGAAGTTGACAAATACATTAACCAGATTGCATTCTCAGGTGCTGAAGAATTTGTTGAAAAATTCAAGGGTAAGAGTGAATTGGAACAAAACCAGCTGATAGGTCATTTTGGTCTTGGTTTCTATTCTTCATTTATGGTTAGTAAGGAAGTTGAGTTTAAAACAAAATCATATCAGGAAGGCAGCAAGGCAGTTCGTTGGTGGTGCGATGGAGATACAGAATATACAATTGACGAGATAGAAAAAGAAGAGCGTGGAACTGAAATAGTGATGCACATAGACTCTGAAAACGAAGAGTTTTTGGAAGAAGGAAGAATACTTGAATTATTGAAAAAGTATTGTAAGTTTATGCCTATTGAAATCCGCTTTGGAGAAGAAACCTACTGGGAAGACTCTGAAGAAGAAAAGGATGATAAAGGCAATCCAAAAAGAGTTCAAAAAACAAAACCAAGAATAATTAACAACACACAACCTCTTTGGAAGAAAAAACCTGCAGACCTTAAAGAAGAAGACTACAATGAATTTTACAGAGAGCTTTATCCAATGAACTTTGATGAACCTCTTTTCCATATTCACTTAAATGTTGACTATCCATTTAATCTGACAGGTATTCTTTATTTCCCAAAAGTAAAGAGGAACATCGACCCTGCAAAAGACAAGATTCAATTATACTGCAATCAGGTATTCGTTACTGACAGCGTTGAAGGAGTTGTTCCTGATTATATGATGTTACTTCGTGGAGTTTTAGATTCTCCAGATATTCCTCTTAACGTTTCTCGTTCTTACCTACAATCAGACTCTAATGTTAAAAAGATTTCATCTCACATAACAAAAAAGGTTGCTGACAAGTTGGATGAGATATATAAGAACGACAGAGAAGAGTATAACAAGAAATGGGATGACTTAAAGATATTTATTGAATATGGTATGCTTTCTGATGAAAAGTTCTATCAAAGAGCAGAAAAGATTTACATGTTTAAGAATATTGCTTCCGAATACTACTCAATTGAAGACTATACAAACAAAATAAAACCTGTTCAAACCGATAAGGATAAGAAGTTAGTTTATCTTTATGCCAATAATACAGATTCTCAATATGCCTATATTCAAGCTGCAAAAGACAAAGGATATGACGTATTGTTAATGGATGGTATTCTGGACAATCACTTTGTTAATCTAATGGAACAAAAGCTAAGTGATAGCAGATTTGTAAGAATTGACAGTGATGTTATTGACAAGCTAATTCCTAAAGACGAAGTTATTCCTTCTAAACTTAACGAAGAAGAAACCAAAACTCTTAAAGAAATGGTGGAAGGACAAGTTGACAAACAAAAGTTCAATGTTGTTATGGAAAGCCTTAACGAGACTGACAGTCCATTAACCATAACTCAAAATGAATTTATGAGAAGAATGAAGGAAATGAGTGAAATGGGTGGAGGTGGAATGGCTTCACTTTATGGAGAAATGCCAGAAAGCTACAATTTGGTTGTTAACACCAATCATCCTCTAATGAGCGAAGTTTTGAAAGAAGAGGACAAAGACAAGCAAACGCAAATCCTTTCTCAACTAAAAGACCTTGCTCTTTTAAGCCAAGGACTATTGAAAGGTGAAGCTTTGAATAGTTTTATCCAGCGTTCAATTGGAATAATTAAATAATATATTTCTTTTATTTTTTAAACCAAAAGAGGCTATTTGCTTAAGTGCAGATAGCCTCTTTTTCTTTAATTGGAGTATGTTATAATGGGAGTGTGAAGGTAAAGGTTGAGCCTTTGCCTATTTGACTTTCTACCATTATTTCTCCATTATGCAAATCAATAAATTCTTTACTTAGAATAAGTCCTAAGCCTGTTCCTTCTTCTTGCTCTGTGCCTTGCATCGAAAACTTCTCGGTGATCTTAAATAATTTTGCTATATTTTCTTTATAAATCCCTATTCCATTATCCTTTACTGAAACTTGAATGCGTCCTTCTTTCTCCTCTAAATTAATGCTTATTGAACCTGATTTGTGTGTATATTTGATTGCATTTGTTATCAAATTACGCAATACTGTACTTATCATAAATTTATCTAAAGTTAAACATAGCTGCTCGGGAAGGGAGACTTCTATATTAATATTCTTCTTTTCAGCCATTGCTCTTAGTTGAGATACTGTATCATTTATTAAGTCAACTATGTTTACATTCTCCAAAACATAATCCATGTTTCCAACTTGAAGCCTTGACCATAAAATAAGGTTTTCAAGGGATCTGTTGGTATTCTGCGAACTATTTACTATTAATTGAAGGAAAGATTCTCTTTCTTCTGTTGTGAAACTTGAAGATTCTTCTAATAATAGTTTTGCAAATCCTTCTATCGTTGAGAAGGAATTTATAAGGTCATAAGCTATAATTGAGAAGAACTTATTCCTTGTTGCTATTAGCTCTTCCAACTCTTTCTCCCTCTCTTTTAGCTTATTTTGAAGGTCTCTTTCTTTGGTTATATCCTCTATTGTCAGCAAAACATATTGGTGGGAAGAGATATTTATTAATGAGGTTGAAATCAATAAGTGCAATTGAAATACAGTATCTTTAACATTTATCTCATAGTTTCCTTGAACCTTATAGTGGTTTTCTCCAGTATTAAATGTTTCTTCAAAACTATTTCTCAAGGGGCAACGAGGACATTTTTTGTTTTCTCCACATACAACATATCCATTAACAAAAGCATGAATACATTGGAAAGCCTCTCCTGCCAACTTCCCTTTCACATCAACAATTCTCTGACCAAACAAATCTTCTCCTGCTTTATTTATAAGCTTAATCCTCCCTTCTTTATCTACAAGTATTAATGCTACTGCTGCATTTTCAAAGACTTGGTTTAACTCTTCATTCAATATGGCTTCCATTTTATCTAATTTAGTTATCTATTAATCAAAAGAATCATGCATAGCAACCGCCTAAAACAAAAAAGGACGCAGTGTTTTGGTTGCGTCCTTTTTCACAAGAGCATCAACTCATTATGGGTTTGTTGGCTGTTCAGTATTATTGGAACTTGGTTGCAATCCCTTGATTTGATCTGTCTTGTCAAGCTCAACAGGGATGTCCTGAATAAGCTTTCTTACCTCAACTGATGGGGTATAACGAAGATACTTTCTTGTGATTGTATTCTCATTAGCCTCTTCTAAGGTATCCACTGCTTTGGCTCTAAACATAGGAGTAAGCGTTCCAAGTTTACCCAAACTTACTGGATTTCCTTCCATTAGTTCGGCAAGAACCTCATCCTGCATCTGTATCATAGCTGCATAGGCATCGGCTTTTGTGAGTGAAGAATGGGCTTGCATTCTCTTTGCCAACTCTTCAAAACCAATAGCTTTTCTCCTTTTTGGACGAATCAAAAACTTCATCCCTGGTATAGCACCAACTGTAATCTTACGCAATACACGTACAACAGGTAATGTCATAATTTTGTGTTTTAAGGGTTAATAAATAATTATTTCATACACCATATCTAACGTATTAATATTTTATTTGTTGCATAAAAATCATAAATTTATACGATATCATAATAATAAATCGGCGATATTTTATAGTCGAATCGGCGATATGGCAAAAGTGAATAGGCGATATGAATTAAACATATCGGCGATATGATAAATGTAAATCGGCGATATTGCAAAAGTAAATCGCCCAATTTACACATTGTATATTGGGCAATATAGGAGGTCTATATTGGGCAATATGCACATAGCGAATTGGGCGATTCACTTTTGCCATATCGCCGATATGGTTAGGGCATATCGCCTATAGTGAGATAATATATTGAAGATTTGATATTTATATATTTCTATTTCAAATATTCTCAAACTTCATTTTCAAAGGTTTTTTTCTTAAATTTAAGGGGTGGGTATCCTTCTTTGGTGGAATAAGAAATAAGTTTATGGGCAAATGAAATAAAATTAATAGAGAATAAATTAGCAAGAGTTGACATTTATTTATTATTTTTGCCCTATGATTTACTTTCCCAACTGCAAGATAAATATTGGACTTAATGTTGTTCAAAAACGAGATGATGGGTTTCATAATATTGAGACTTTGCTCTACCCTATTGACGTGGAGGATATTTTGGAAATAAGACCTAATGGCAAAGAAGAGACCACTCTCACCCTCACAGGTCTTCCAATCAAATCGCACTCAAGCTCTAATAATCTTTGCATTAAGGCATATAATATATTGAAAAAAGACTTTCCAGAGCTTCCAAATGTGGATATTCATCTTCATAAAATCATCCCAATGGAGGCTGGTTTGGGAGGAGGTAGCAGTGATGCAGCCTTTACTTTGCAGCTCCTTAATTATGTTTTTGAGCTCAATCTTTCCCTTGTTCAATTGGATAAATATGCTCAAAAACTTGGCTCCGATTGTGCGTTTTTCATCTACAATATTCCTGCCTTTGCTTATGAAAAAGGAAATAGATTAGCCCCTACCACCCTGTCCCTAAGGGGGAAAAGTATTCTATTGATTAAGCCCGATATTTCAATTAGCACTGCCCAAGCCTACCAAGGGGTTGTTGCAAAAGAGAGCGAATATGACCTTTTGAACATTGTGGAATCACGTCCAATTGTTCAATGGAGGCATTTAATAAAGAATGATTTCGAGGAGAATATCTTCAAAAACCACCCTGAGCTTAAGGAAATTAAGGATAAACTTTATGAGATTGGGGCATTATATTCTCAAATGAGTGGCTCAGGCTCCTGCATTTATGGAATATTCGATAAGGATTTATCGGAGGATGAAATAAACCTTTTCAAATATCCGTTTGTTTGTCATAAGACTTTAAAATAGCCATAATAAAATAAATATTAACACAATAAATTAACACAAAACATGAGTGAGATTAAGAGTTTAGAACCAAAGAGTCTATGGAATAATTTTGATATGATATGCTCCATAGCCCATCCTTCAAAGAAAGAAAGTAAGCTTGTTGAGGCTTTGGTTGAATTTGCCACAAGACATAATTTAGAACATACTATTGACGCAATAGGCAATGTAATTATCCGCAAACCAGCCAGCAAAGGGATGGAAAACCTTAAGGGAGTTGTTCTACAAGCCCATATTGACATGGTTCCACAAAAGAATGCAGACACCAAGCACGACTTTGAAACAGACCCAATACTTCCTTGGATAGACAATGGATGGGTAAGAGCAAAGGGCACAACGCTTGGAGCAGACAATGGAATTGGAGTAGCTGCAATATTGGCTGTTTTGGAAGACAAGGACGCAATCCACGGACCAATTGAAGCACTTCTAACAATTGATGAGGAAACAGGGATGACAGGAGCCTTTGGATTGGAAGCAGGAGTGTTGAAAGGAGATATACTTTTGAACCTTGATTCAGAGACAGAAGGAGAACTTTACGTTGGATGTGCAGGAGGAATTGACGGAACCTTTGTGTTTGACTACAAGAAAGAAAGCACCCCAGTTGGACTTTCAGCCTTTGCACTAAACGTAACTGGACTTAAGGGAGGACATAGTGGAATGGATATTATCTTGGGAAGAGCAAATGCAAACAAGGTTCTTTTCAGACTATTTAAGGCTTTGGAGAAAGTAAATATCCGCATTTCTGAAATCAATGGAGGAAGTCTTCGCAATGCAATTCCTCGTGAAGCATTCTCAACAATAGCCATCCCAACAGACAAAGTTTCAGAAGCTAAAGCCATTGTTGAAGAACTAACAAAAGAAGTAAAGAACGAATATTCACTTGTTGAACCTTCATTAGAAATAGCATTTAACGCCACATCACTACTTCCAAATGTAATAGATTTAGACACACAATCAAGGTTAATCAATGCTGTTTATGCTTGTCCAAATGGAGTTATTCGAATGAGTGATTCAATGGAAAATCTAACAGAAACCTCAACCAATTTGGCCATTGTTAAGAGCGATGACAAAGCAATTAGCATTAGCTGTCTTCTAAGAAGTAGTGTTGATAGTGCCAAGATGGACTTAGCACAAATGATGCTTTCAGTATTCACACTTGCCGGAGCACAATCAACATTTACAGGAGCTTACCCTGGTTGGAAGCCTAATATGGAATCTCCAATACTAAAAACAATGCAAGAAACATATAATAATTTATATGGTAAAACTCCAGAGATAATGGCAATACATGCAGGATTGGAATGCGGACTATTGGGAGGAGTTTACCCTAATTGGGATATGATTTCATTTGGACCAACAATCATGAACCCACACTCACCAGACGAAAGAGTGAATATTGATTCAGTAAAGAAGTTCTGGGATTACTTGCTTGCAACACTTAAGAATATTCCTAAGAAGTAGTTTTTAAGGATGATTTCAAGCAGAAAAAGAAGCCTAAATATACCACAAAGCCAAAGACTGAAAGGTTTTTGGCTTTTGGTTTTTGGCATTCTATTTCTAAGTAACACACATCTTCAAGCACAGTATTACAACACAGGAGTTGAGAATAGCTCCATCAAATGGCGTCAAATCAACACCCCAAAGTTCCAAATTATTTACCCCGATTTCTACGAAACAAAAGCACAAGAATTTGCCTCAGTCTTAGATACTCTTTATGGAGTTATAGGCAAAAGCCTTAATACAATACCCCCTAAAGTTCCTTTCTTACTCCACACCAATACTGCATACTATAATGGATTATCGGTTTGGGCACCTAAGAGGATTGAACTTTGGACAACATCATCTCCAACAAACTATCCCTATCCATGGTCGTGGCAACTGGCAATTCATGAATGGCGACATTCTGTACAAGTTTATGCCCTTAAGCATGGAGCAGCCAAAACTCTAATCAATATCTTTGGAGAACATATATATGGAATCTTGCTTGCAGCATATATCCCAACATGGTTTTTGGAGGGTGATGCAGTAGTAGCTGAAACAGCATTAACCCCAACAGGAAGAGGGAAAACGCCAGACTTCAACATGTACTTTAAAGCTCAAACATTAGAAAAAGGAGCATACAACTACGACAAAGCCCTTTTAGGCTCCATGAAAGACTACGTTCCCGATAGTTATATCTTTGGTTATCATCTTGCCTCCTTTGGGAGAGAATTATATGGGAAAGACATTTGGGCATATATGTTAGAGAATGTTGGAAGGAATTTTTGGAAGATACAAACCTTTGGACATTCTCAAAAGAAAGGATTCAACATCAAGACCCAAAGGCTTTATAATCAAATGATGGATACCCTTTCAAAAAGATGGGAAGAAGAAGATAGAAAGAATATTGAAACTCGAGATTCCTTAACTCATATAAAGAAACTTGGAAAGCTAAAGAGATACTACACCAATTACTCCTCTCCAAAACAAATAAACGACTCCACAATTATTGCAATCAAAACATCTAATTTCAAACCCTCAAAACTTGTTTCTCTTACTCTTAACGATGAAGAAGATATTTTATCACCAGGCAGAATTCTTCATTCCTACATAGATGCAAAGGATAATCATTTACTCTGGTCTGAACTTAAATCACATTATCGTTGGGAGCATGAAAACTATTCAGACATCTTTGAATATAACATAGAAACCAAGACCTACAACCAAATAACCTTTAATAAAAGATACTACACTCCTGCCTATAATCCCAACAACTTAAACATAATTGCAGCCATTGAAGACGATTCAATAAACAATCAACACTTAGTTATTATTGATAAAACAAAGGGAGAAATCATTAAAAGACTTCCTAACCAAGACCCATATTCAAAGTTCTCCTACCCTTGTTGGAGTCAAGATAATTCCGAAATATACTTAATTAAGTCAAACCAATACGGCAAATCAATAGTTAAATATAGAATAAATGATAATAATATTCAAACAACAATAATCCATCCTTCCTTTAGAAATATATCCAAACCTTTACACTATAAGGATAGATTATTTTTTATTGGCCACTACGATAACACCTATCAAGTATATTCAATTGACCTTAAAGACACTTCTTCTACTCTAACCCAACATACTCAATCACGTTTTGGAGTTATGGATTTCATTATCTTTAATGATAGTTTAGTCCTTAGTGATTATAGTGCTGGTGGGAAAACAATAACTTATCAAAGACTAATTGATTTCAAAAAAATCTCTTTGGGCTCCCCTTCAATCTCTTTTCCACAAGCTGACATTATTACAAAGCAGGAAGACTTTATCTTCTCTGAGGAGCATATTAAAGATACTCTTTGGGAAAGCAAAAAATACAATAAGCTTTCTCTTCTCTTCCATTTCCATAGCTGGGCACCATTATATATTAATGCTCAAAGTCAAGATATAAATATGGGAGTTTCTGCTTTTTCACAAAACCTTTTGGGGACATCCGTCTTTGAAGGAGGCTTTAAATACATATACGCAGATAAAAGAGATGAGTATTTTGTCAACTATACCTACTCTGGCTTCTATCCAATCATTAAGGCAAGTTTTAAGTATGGGCAAAGGAATATTGTTTTTGACACTTTATATAATTCAGACTTCTATGCTACTTGGGACGAATATAATACTGCCTTTAGCATTGATTTCCCATATAGCTGGTCTGACAAGAATTGGTTTAAGGAAGCAAGATATTCTGTTCTATATTCCTATAGAAACATTAGTCCAAGATATAATTTCAATGAATCTCTAACTCTATTTCACACAATTGGATTTGGCTTGCAGTGGAGTGCAATTAGAGCAATGGCAAATAACGACATAACCCCTACCTTAGGGCAAACCTTTTCTTTAAGAGTTCAAAAGTCTATAACAACAGATAATGCAAACATAATTGCAATCAACTCTTCAAGCTATATTCCAAGCTTATTTTTAAATCATAGCATTGGCTTAGACATAGGATTTCAGAAAAATACTCCAACAATATATTATTTCCCAAATGAAGTCGCATTCACCTCAGGAGTGATTGGCAAATTCCCTTCCACTTACTATGGAGGTAAGATAAGCTACAATATGCCACTTGCTTATCCTGATTATGCAATTTGGAAACTTCTTTATATTAAAAGAGTATTCTCTCGTGGTTTCTTCGATTTTGGATATTTTGACAAAGAATACCTAAGTAGTGTTGGAGTAGATTTAAAAATGAATTTCCATATATTTAGAATTGAACAAGAGCTTCAATTTGGAGTGCGTATTGGTTATGTAACTCAACTAAAAGATGTTTTTGCAAACATTCTTTTCAACATTAATATTTAAAAACTTTATCTCTTAAGCTTATCTCTCAAATTCATAATTGGTCTTTCGTAGTATTTGTAAAGCAGAGTTGAGAAGACTATTACAGCAATCCAATAAACAACATATAAAACCCAAGCCCCAAATTTATCTTTTGGAGGGAAATTAGTTTGTATTACTTCTGCAACAAGAGCTAAATTCAATAGATACATTGAATATGAAATCAAGCTTATGTGAGTAACTACTTTTGTAACTAATGGTGGTGCAGTTTTCATACTGTCAAACTTAGGCAAAAGTAAAAAGCATCCAATGCTTTGGAATGATATTTTAAATACTTTAGTTATAAATTCGTTTGGAGCCCAAACTGTGTATAAAACAACATAACAAATAATTATTCCTAATACAAAACTAACATTTCTACTTTTATGCCAAAAGGAAGGATACCAATATTTAATAAAAGCTGCCAATAGTCCTAATGCAATACCATCTAAACGATAAATTACAACCTTAAATACTCTAACATCAAGCCAAAAATCATCAACTTCAAATTTTGATGCATAAAAAGCTCTTAAAAGAAAAGACAGTATTAAGAATAGAATGATTGAATAAAGAAAGATGTATTTCTTACTAACTTTAAAGCGTCTGAACAAAAAATAGAAAGAAGCAAGAATAACAGGGAAAAGAATATAAAACCATTCTTCAACACTCAAACTCCATGACTCCCAAAAGAAACCTACCAATGGTTGAGAAAAATTCTGTAGAAACAAAAAGAACTTCCAGCTAAACTGAGAGAGATCTTCATTAATTAAACCAAAATAAACAACAATAATATTTAAAATAAGAACTAAGTAGTAATTTGGTAAAGTTCTAAACCACCTCCTAATCCAAAAATTATAAATCTCTTTAATTCCAAATGAATTAGTTTTTTGGAAATTCTTAATCAATATCCCTCCTATCAAGAAACCACTTAAGACAAAGAATAGTTCCACTCCATTAACAAGACGTATCCAAGGGAAATCAGTATTTGCTTTTTCTAACATTGAGCCATGACTCATAACCACAAATATTATGGCTAAGGCTCTCATTAAATCAAGACCAAAAACTCTACCTTGATAATCTGGTGATAATCTAAAAATGCTAAATATCTTTTTTAATACTGTCATTCTTTTAGTTTCCGTCGTGCGGGATTTGTATCTCGCACTATTATTATATATTAATTATTTATAATAACAAAGCCAAATCTGATTACTATACATTACTCATATTTTATGCCCAATACTCTTATTAAATACTCTGTATATGCAGGTCCATCATGAACATTCAGTTCTCTGCCTATATCTCCAAGCATAAAATAAATACTCAAAACAAGAATAACATGAATAATATTAATAATTTTATATTTTCGCTTTCTATTCTTATCCATGTTTTCAATTTCAGTGTAAATTTTATCACATCTTCTTTTGTAAGCAAAATAAATACAAGATAATATTCCAAACGTAAGAGGAAGAAAAGCTAGAATTTTATAATTTTGCCAAATTAGAGGCTTATATATTAAAAAACCAAATATGTCTAATAAACTTAATATTTTAGCTGCAATTATAATCCCCACAAAAAATGCTCCTGAGATAAAATAAACATCTCCGACTCTCCAAAGTCTATCATATTTTTTTACAATATAAGAAACGCTATAAAACAAATATTTATATAACATAACAATTTCGCTGTTGTGTAGGATTTATAATCCGAACTTATTCACTTTATTTCCCAGCAAATATACAAATTTATTAATATCAATATATGCAAACAAAAAACGCAAAGCATATTTTTCAATACTTTGCGTTTACACTCTGTACTCCGGGCGGGACTTGAACCCGCACGAGCGCAATGCTCACAGGATTTTAAGTCCTGCGTGTCTACCAATTCCACCACCAGAGCGTCCTTAGAAAGGATGAGCGGAAAACGAGACTCGAACTCGCGACCCCAACCTTGGCAAGGTTGTGCTCTACCAACTGAGCTATTTCCGCTTGATTTGGAGGTGCAAAAATACTAACTTTTTCTTTTCTACCAAACTTTTTCTAAACTTTTTCTATTAATTTCTTTATAGCATGAAGTTTTAGAAGAGCCTCCATTGGTGTAAGATTGTCAATATCTGTACTTAATATATCTTCTTTTATTTCTAAAAGCAAAGGGTCATCTAATTGAATAAAACTTAATTGATATGGATCATTAGTTTGCTTCTTTGCTGGCTTAGAAAGAACTTTTTGTTTTTTGGATTTTTGTTTACTTTCCAAATTCTCCAATATCTCTTCTGCCTCCTGCAAAACCTGTCGAGGCATTCCTGCAAGTCGTGCAACATGTATTCCAAAGCTTTGAGAACTTCCTCCCTTCGCAATCTTCCTTAAGAATATTATTTGTTTCCCTATTTCCTTAATTGTTACATGAAGATTAAAGATTCGAGAATAAATCTCTTCCATTTCAATGAGCTCGTGATAGTGAGTAGCAAACAAAACCTTTGCTCTAAAATGTGGATGGTCGTGAATATAGGAAGCAATTGACCAAGCAATTGAAACTCCATCATAGGTACTTGTTCCCCTACCTATTTCATCCAAAAGCACCAAAGACCTGTCGGAAAGATTATTCAAAATACTTGCAGTCTCGTTCATTTCAACCATAAAAGTACTCTCTCCTAAAGAAATATTATCAGAAGCTCCAACACGAGTAAATATTTTATCAACAATTCCAATATCAGCACTCTTTGCAGGGACAAAACTTCCTATCTGCGACATAAGAACAATTAAAGCATTTTGTCGCAAATAGGCACTCTTACCTGACATATTGGGTCCTGTTATTATCCCTATTTGTTGAGTATCTTTATCCAAGAACATATCATTGGCAATATAATTCTCACCTGAAGGAACCATTTTTTCAATAACAGGATGTCGTCCTTGAACAATTTTCAAAGAAAAGCCATCATTAATTGTTGGACGAACATAATTATTTTCAATTGCTATTTCTGCAAAAGACAATAAACAATCAAACTGAGAAATGATTTCAGCATTTTTTTGAAGTTTGTTTATATAAGGAAGTATTTCAGAAACCAATTTACTATAAAATAAGGATTCTATTTCCAAAATCTTTGACTCTGCCCCAAATATTTTTGTTTCGTATTCTTTCAGCTCTTCAGTAATATATCTCTCTGCATTGGTAAGAGTTTGTTTTCTGTGCCAAGAGTCAGGAACTTTATCTTTATGTGAATTTGTAACTTCAAGGTAGTATCCAAAAACATTATTAAAACCTATTTTTAAAGAAGGGATTGAGGTTTCCTCCGATTCTCTTTGTTGTAGTTTGTTTAAATAATCCTTTCCATGATAGGCAATCTCCCTTAATTCGTCAAGTTCTTGACTAATTCCTTTCTTAATCACATTACCTTTTGAAACTGCATTTGGAGCTTCTTCAGATAGTGTGTTTGTTATATTATTAATCAAATCTTCACAAGCATCAACATCTTCTATTCTATCTAACTCCTTAAAGTCTTTGCATAAAGATTTCATTTCTCTTATTTCAATCAAATCATTTTTTAATCCAACAACCTCATTAGGTAAAATCTTTCCATAAGCAGCCTTAGCAATCAATCTCTCCAAATCGCCAATCCTTTTCAAACTCACACCTATCTTGTCTGCCAAAACATCATTTTGAATAAAAAAAGAAACAACATCTTGACGCTTTTCAATTTCAACTTTATCTATTAAAGGAAGAAGCACCCAACGTTGCAAACGCCTTGCTCCCATATTTGACTTAGTCCTATTGAGAACATTAATGAGTGTTGAACCACTTGAATAGGGAGAATGAACTAATTCTAAATTGGCTATGGTGAACTTATCAAGCCAAACAAAATTACTATTGTCTAATCTTGATATTTTCTGAATATGAGAAAGCTCAGTGTGTTGAGTTTCGTTCAAATAGTGAAGACAAGCACCACAAGCAACAACTCCAAGATTCATTTCTTCTATTCCAAAACCCTTCATTGAATTCACATCAAAATGTTTGAGAAGAATATCATTTGCATAGTCTTTTGTAAAAACCCAATCCTCAAAGGTATTGGTATAAAAATCTTTCTTAAAGCCTTCTTGAAATTCTCTTAACTTCTGTTTTTGTAAAATAACTTCTTTTGGAGAAAGGGTTTGAAGGAGTTTTTCTATTTCCTGTTTCTTTCCTTGCGAAACAAAGAACTCTCCTGTTGCAATATCCAGAAAAGCTACTCCATAATCATCCTTTTCAGAATGAATGGCTGCCAAAAAATTATTTTGTGAATGGTCGGAAGTTTTGTCATTATAGGAAAGTGAAGGAGTAACAACTTCAGTAATTCCTCTTTTGACAATCCCTTTAACCATTTTGGGGTCTTCCAATTGCTCACATATAGCACAACGCTTCCCTGCACGAATAAGTTTAGGCAAATAAGTATCTATTGAGTGATAAGGGAAACCAGCAAGCTCCAAGTCTTTTTCCTTCCCATTAGCTCTTTTTGTTAGAGTTATTCCCAATATTTTTGAAGCCTCAACAGCATCTTTTCCAAAAGTTTCATAGAAATCGCCAACCCTAAACAGCAAAATTGCATCTGGAAATTTTGCTTTCATTTCATTATACTGCCTCATTAAAGGAGTAACCCCATCAATATTTTTTGACATCAAAATAATGTATTTCAATTAAGATGCAAAGATAAAGAAATAATAGTTTTTATGAAAAAAAGAATGAATTAAAGCTATTGCTAAATAGTTTATCCAAATAGAAAAATGTTTTTTTATCAAATAACAAATTAACTATGATTCTTTTTCAATAATATTCACAAACTCCCTCCAGCTCTTCTCTAATAAATATTTTGTTTTTGAACCTTGAGGAATAAATATAGTTGTTGAATTGTTAACACCATAAAATGTTTTACGACCATTAATTATAGGAGGAATTTGAGATTCGCAAGTAATAGATTTTAATCTTTCGCATTTATAAAATGCATATCCTTCAATAGTAATTACTGACTTTGGAATTATTATTGAAGTCAAACTTTTACACCTACAAAATGTTGCTGAATCAATAGAAGTAAGAGAACTTGGAATATTAACTGAACTTAATAATGAACAATTAGAAAATGCTCTAATACCAATTGAAATTACTGAATTTGGAATTATCATTGATTTCAAGCCATTACAAAAACTGAATGCATTATTTCCTATTGATGTAACTGAATTTGGTATTTTAATATCAGTTAACCCACTACAATCAAAAAAAGCATATTCTTTAATAATAGAAACTGATTTTGGAATTCTATAAGCTCCCTTTTTACCTTCTGGAAAACAAATCAGAGTGTCTGCATTTTTACTAAAAAGAACTCCATCTTTTGAAGAAAATTCTTTATTTCTCCTATCAACAATTATTGACTTTAAATTAAAGCAATTATCAAAAACAAAACTCCCAATAGATTTAACTGATTTTGGAATTTTGATTGAGATTAATTCTTGACAATTTGAAAATGCATAGTCTCCAATAGTGGTTATTGAGTTTGGAACAACAACATTCTCCAACTTATTACAATTAGAAAATGTAGCAATGTCAATTAAAGAGACTGAATTAGATATAGAAATAGTTCTTAAATCACTACAATCGGAAAATGCACCAATTCCAATTGAATTAACACTATTTGGAATAATAAGAGAATTTAATCCTCTGCAATACTGAAATGCCCATTCCCCAATAAAAGTAATAGTACTCGGTATTATTATTGAAGTTAATCTATTACAATCATTAAATGCATAATCACCTATTAATTCAATAGAATATGTTATGCCATTATTTATTACCGAATTGGGAATTACTAAATCACCTATAGGTTTTATTAAATTATAAGGAGAAGAGGTTTGTTGACTTGTAACCTCTACTATTGGTTTATCGGCTGAAGATATAATGTTATAATATAATGTATGACCAGTTGGACTTGTAGCACAAAAATCGTACGCTTGAGCCTCTGGGATAATTGATATTATTATAAAAGAGATAAGAATTAGTAATTTATTTTTCATATTATGTTCAATAAGATAAATAATCATTGGGAATACAAAAATAGATAATATTTTTAACAGATTGATTTTTTAGCTTAACAGATTAAAGAATTAAGAGAAAAAATTACTACAAAAAAAACTACTTGCAAGAAAAAAGGAAGATTACAGGTTTTCTTGATATTATCTAATGACAATCTCTTGCAAATTTACGATTGAAAAATAAATTTGCACAAAAGAGAAGTGAAAGTTAAGATAAAAAGAATTAGAATTGAGATGAATTTACATCTTCAATTCTAATTATCAAAAAAAAGTGATGACTAATAAAAAACTTCTTTTATGATTTAAATCTCTTTTCCAAATAAGGGAATTCTTTAGCAAGCTCTCCAGAATAGTAGAAATCAAAACCAATTGCTCCAAAAGTATAAACCTTATCTGCAACAGTTATATGAGAACCACCACATTCAGGATTTGGACCAGGATTAGATTGAGGAAAACCTACATTAAACAAAGTGAAAAGAATTTCTGGACGATTGGAAATATCATATTTTGCTCTCTCCCATTGTTTTTTAGTTTGATGAAGAATGCAACCAGTGTAAACATAAGAATAGTAGTGGTTTTGATAATCAACCAAACGATTAATTCTTTCAGTTTGGTGGTCTGAAGTTCTAAAATCTAATATATGCTCATACTCCTTACCCATATAGAAAACAGAAGTGTCGTTCTTTAAATTTCTTTCCACCCATTCAGCAGTGAAGTCTTTAATACCATTAACTCCAAATGAAAACTGTGATTGAACAGAAAGCACCTTAACAGGTCCAAGATATTTTTTATACATCTCACGTTTAGAATTAAAAAGACGAATTTGCTCCCCAATCAAACATCCCACAATCAAACGAGGCTCAACTCCAGTAACACGAGCAGCACTATCAATAAGATGCTTATCTTTAACAATAGCCACTTTCAAAGCCTCCCACTCAGGAATATTCATCCACTCAATAGCACTATTGCTATTTGCGTTAACATTAACACTTGCAATAAGTTGCTTGCTCCTATTAATGAAATCTTGATATTCTTTATTATCCTTTAGAGCAATTTCAGTTGCAGCAAGCATCTGAGATAAGTTAACATTCCCATTAGAATTACTAATACCTTGAAGAATCAAATGAGCATTTTTAGGATAAAACTTACTAATGGCAGCAAGCTTAATATAGTTTTCACTCATCTGCTTATCATCAATTACCCCTGAATCTTGACCACTAACCTGAATCTTTGAAACATCAGCAAGATAACGATTGTTATTATCAACACCTCCAGAATTTTTAGTAAATCCCAATTGATAAAAAGCCCAAGCTCCAATAATCAAGAACCCTGCTATTGCAAACCCATAAAGAGCCACATTATATAATAATCTCAGAATCGATTTTTTATCTTTAAAATCTACAGAAAGCTTTTTCATTACGTTGTTTTTTCGGCGTGCAAAATTACTAAAAAAACCAATCACTTACACACAATAAAAACTTCGTTTGATGAAAATTAACAATCTAAGGCTCAATAAATCCCCTCACCTATTTTTAAAACATTATTGATGACATAAATACAATTGCAAGAGAAAACAAAATTAGGATGAGAATTTAATCATTTTCCTCATAATAATATGAATAGTCAATACCTTTCATATAAATTTCACGACTATTAATTTCATCAGTTAATGCATCTTTCAACAAAACCTTAATCAATGAACTATCGGTTGAACTTTTAACCATTGCATTCATATAGTCGTTTTTATTAATCTTACTCCAATCAACACAAACCTTAAGTCTTTTCTTAAAGATTAAATCCAACCAAATTCGAGTACTGCGACCATTACCCTCCATAAAAGGATGAGCAATATTCATTTCTATATATTTATTTACAATCTCATCAAAAGAACTTTCAGGCATTTTCTCAATTTGCATTAATGTATTATCTAAATACTGAGCCATTGCAAACTGAAAACCTCCTTTTGAGATATTTTTCTTACGAATTTGACCTGCAAAATCATAAAGCCCCCCAAAAAGATAAGCATGAATTTGTTGCAAACCTTTAACTGTACCCACCTCAATACTATTAATAAAAGAACTTTCAAACAAAGCATAAGCTTTAGTTTTGCTCTTCCCATCAATAGTTTCATCGCTATAAGTAAACCATTCTATAAATCGATTTGCTTTTATGCCAGGAAATTGTTTACCTAAAGAAATAATACCATTATAATCAAGCATATCAGATAAACGTCTCTTCCCATCAGGTGCAATAATTTTGAACTGGGTAGTATCACTAACCACTTCACTATTCTGTTTTCTAAGTTTTGTTTTAAGGTATTTCCAATAGTTACGAGTCTTATTATAATCGTCTTGATCGGTAAGAACTGCAACAATATCCAAAACAGAAAACCACCATTTGGAGTTCACTTCATCCCAAACAGCACGCACCTCTCTATCATCAAAAAACCGAATAGATATCTTAGAATTATCGCTCATTAATTTCCCTTTACAGATATATTACTATTTTCTTAGTCTATTAAGTATTTACCATTTTGTATTAACAAATTCACACTTAATTATCAATCATCTGCAAAGATAATTAATATTTACCAGAACACATAATAAAAACTATCAATTATATATTTAATTTTACTTTAATTCTCCACTCACCTATTCCTTGTTTTAATCAAATAAAATCAAGTAAAAAATTTATTTAAACTTCGTTTCAGTTTGATGTAATGGCATTATATGATAAGTATAATGGCATTATATGGTCGGTTTAATGGCATTATACTTAGAATATAATGGCATTATATCATTTTTATGTCAATTGAAATTAGTTTTATGACCCGTCCTGAATAAGGTTGACAGATTATTAATTTGTACTAAATGATATTT
>VSSQ01000253.1_pt1 | contig 58464 bp, 59 predicted proteins | sample 4763081 | NCBI WGS metagenome assembly VSSQ01 (sample SAMN12137344, study PRJNA551015) | bioreactor metagenome | isolation source: SDC9 anaerobic chlorinated ethene degrading culture | place: USA: Knoxville, Tennesee | collected 2015-01-01
CCCCCATAGCGGACTTTCACCGCCAAGTTAATCATCATGCGTGGCGCACGCGGAGAAAGGTTGGAAACAGGACGTTTCCAACCGGCTATGAGGCAGGAGCCGATTTAGCCGGGGACCTTTCGGAGCGAAGGGCTTGAGCGTTAGTTTTGTCCGCGTAGCTTATGAAGCGACCGGTGTAAAGCAAAATCCTGGAGAACTGCCATTTCAAACCTCTTTCAATACTAAAATATGCTGACAGGGCTAGGGAAATCCCTAGCCCTTTTCTGCATTATATTGAATTGGGAAATTCCAGCTGAATAAGTTCCAGCTCAGCCTCGGCCGCCATCTCCAAAGCCAGTGAATCCGGGTAGGGATACAGGAAAAAGACCCGTTTTATACCGGCATTAATGAGAAGCTTCGTGCAAAGCACACAGGGCTGAAATGTGGTATAGATATCCGCTCCATTAATAGAAACCCCATGCTTGGCTGCCTGAACCAAAGCATTTTGCTCCGCATGGACCGCCCGGCAAATCTCCGTCCGTTCTCCGGAAGGAATACCCAGCTGCTGTCTGAGGCAGCCTTTTTGGGCACAGTGACTCAATCCTGTGGGACTGCCGTTATAACCGGTGCTGAGGATCTGCTTATCCTTGACGATCACAGCACCCACTTGACGGCGCAGGCAGGTGGAGCGTCCGGCTACAACTTGTGCCATCTGCATAAAATATTCATCCCAACTGGGCCGTTCTAACTCTTTCATTTGGTACCAAACAACCGATCTCCGGCGTCACCGAGACCCGGAATGATATAGCCGTGGTCGTTTAAATAATCGTCCACTGCCGCCACAAAAATATCCACATCATCATGGTAGTTCTGAACTTCTTTGATCCCCTCCGGAGCAGCGATCAGGCACATCAGCTTGATGCTTTTTGCTCCCCTGTCTTTCAGAAAGGTGATGGCTGCCGTAGCCGATCCCCCTGTAGCCAGCATGGGATCAATGACGATTAAATCACGCTCTTCCACATCGGTAGGGAGTTTGCAATAGTATTCCACCGGCTTCAGTGTTTCCGGATCCCGATAAAGCCCCACATGGCCAACTTTGGCGGTGGGGATTAATCTCAGCATGCCATCCACCATGCCCAGACCGGCTCTTAAGATCGGAATCAACCCGACTTTACGTCCGGCTATCGCCTTGGCTGTCATCGTAGCCACCGGGGTCTTTACTTCCACATCCTGCAGGGGAAAATCCCGGGTCACTTCATAGGCCATGAGCATGGAAACTTCTTCTACCAGTTCACGAAAGTCTTTGGCCCCTGTATTTTCGTCTCGGATCAAGGATAATTTATGCTGTATCAAAGGATGATCCAGAATATGAACTTTTGCCATGGGTGTCAACTCCTAATCTAGATTTGGGTAGAGCGGGTATTCCGCGCAGAGTGCTGCAACCATATCCCGGGCTTTGGCAGCCCCCGCTTCATTGGGTTCCGATAAAGCAATGTCGATGGCTGCGGCAATCTTTTTCATCGCCAGGGTATCCATACCGCGGCTGGTCACGGCAGGGGTGCCGATGCGGATGCCGCTGGTTACCATAGGGCTGGCCGGATCATAGGGAATGGTGTTCTTATTCACCGTAATACCAACCTCATCTAAAATATACTCTGCTTCTTTCCCTGTCAAGCCTTTAGACCGTACATCCACAAGCATCAAATGGTTGTCCGTACCTCCGGAAACGATGCGGAAGCCTTTTTCCGCCAGAGCTTCCGATAATACTTTAGCATTCTCCACAATGCGTTTTTGATATTCCACAAATTCCGGCTTTAATGCCTCACCAAAGGCAACAGCCTTAGCGGCGATCACATGCATCAGAGGACCGCCCTGAATGCCGGGGAAGATGGCTTTATCGATAGCTTTCGCAAATTCTTCTTTGCATAGAATCAGTCCCCCCCGGGGCCCCCGCAGGGTTTTATGAGTGGTGGTGGTTACAAAATGTGCGTAGGGAACAGGGCTTTGATGAAGCCCGGCTGCCACCAAGCCCGCAATATGGGCCATATCCACCATGAAGTAAGAGCCTGCCTCATCGGCAATTTCTCTTAAGTGGGCAAAGTCGATTTGTCTGGGATAGGCACTGGCTCCCGCTACAATCAGCTTAGGGCGATGCTCAAGGGCTAATTGGCGCACCACATCATAATCAATGCGTTCGGTGGCTTGATCCACCCCATAGGCGACAAAGTTATAATACATCCCGGAGATATTCACCGGGCTGCCGTGGGTTAAATGCCCTCCATGGGAAAGATTCATGCCGAGAACCGTATCCCCGGGTTTAAGCATGGCAAAATATACAGCGGTATTAGCCTGGGCGCCGGAATGAGGCTGGACATTGGCATGTTCCGCACCAAAAAGCTTTTTCACCCGCTCCCGGGCCAGATCCTCAACGATATCCACATACTCACAACCGCCATAATAGCGTTTTCCCGGATATCCTTCCGCATACTTATTGGTAAGAACGGAACCCTGGGCCGCCATGACCGCTCGGCTCACAAAATTCTCTGAGGCAATCAGCTCGATTTTATAGCGCTGCCTTTGTTCCTCCTGGGCAATAGCCTCTGCCACTTCGGGATCCTGAGGGAGAATCCATTCCTTAATATAATCCATATTACCCACACTCCTGCCTCTAAAGATTAAACGAGACTTATTGAAAATCATCATACTACGGGGTACATCGCCCTCGGGCCGCCGATCAGCCGCGGCCGGGTTCTGGCCATGGTAAGGTGGGCATGGCCGATTGACTTAATGGAAGGGCGTATGGGTACAACCACCGGCCGCAGGTGCATCCCGATAAAGGTATCTCCTACATCAATCCCGGCATGCCCGCGGATGGTTTCCACCATCATCGGTGCTTGATAGTTCTGCCAAGCTTTAACCGCCATGGAGCCCCCTGCCAGCAGGGAAGGGACGACGGTTACGGCATCAAGGCCGTACTGCTCCACACAAGCTTCTTCCACCACCAGAGCGCGGTTCAAATGTTCACAGGCCTGGATAGCCAAATAGAGCTCCCGCGCCCTGACTTTGGCTAATAAAAGGGGAAGAAGGGCCTCTGCCACCTCTTCGCTGCTTGCCTTCCCAATATGTTGTCCCATAACCTCACTGGTACTGCAGCCAAGCACGACGATTTGCCTGGGTTTTAAACAGGCTTGGGCAAAGAATTCTTCTAACGCTTGATTCCAGGCTTTATCCATATCCTCAAAATTCATTGATGATTGCCTCCGTACAGGGAATTAGAGAGTTTCTCCTTTTTCAATGGCATCGATGAGATCGACCCGACAAGCATGCCGTCCACCGGCAAAAGGAGTTTTAACGAACATATCCACGATATCCAAGGCCAAGCCCAAACCGGTGACTCTGCCTCCAAGAGCCAGGATATTGGCGTTATTATGTTCCCGCGCCATACGTGCGGAATAGGTCTCAGTGCAGACTGCAGCACGAACCCCTGGTACTTTATTGGCAGCGATGGAGATCCCTAAGCCTGTACCACAGACCACAATTCCTAAGTCTGCTTTGCCTTTAGTCACTGCATCACCTACATAGAAACCATACCTGGGATAATCCACAGAATCTTTAGTGTTGGTGCCGAAATCCAGAATCTCAATCCCTTGTTCTTCTAAATGGGCACGAATCTCATTTTTAAGTTCGTACCCGCCATGATCTGCTCCTAGTGCAATTTTCAAAAGGGACACCTCCAATATCTATAGCAGTTTTCTACATTAATCAGCCAATCCCTGCCTAATACTCTGTAATACTTAAAACTTGCCTTGCCCGGCGAGGAAAATTTTCGCACATAATAGCCATGGCGCCTTAGTTTGTCCATGATTTTCCCAAGCTATGATTACTGAAAGCAGTCCCGTTCAATGCCGCCCCTCCAGGCTTGCTTTGACCTTATGGAGCAAAACCTCCATGTCTTCCGCACAGCGGCGGTACCGCTCCACACTTCCGCCCCAGGGATCGGGAATATCCTGCTCTTTTCCGTCTCCGGCCCAGCGCCCCAACCTCTTGATTTTCGCGGCAAACTCAGGGAAGGCCCCCTTAAGCTGCACCTCGTGAGCACCGGTCATGGGAATAATCCAATCTGCAGAAGCCAGGATTTCCCTGCGAGCCAAGCGAGCTTGATGTGACGTGAGATCGATGCCTTTTTCCTTTAAGACCTGAACCGCCTGGGCAGTGGCAGGTTCTCCCTCCCAAGCTGCCAAACCTGCGGACTCCACCTGGATATCCGCTCCCAAAATCCCCCTGGCTAAACCTTCAGCCATGGGGCTCCGGCATGTATTGCCGGTACAAACAAATACAATTCGCACGCCCGACTACTCCTATCCCAATAACATCCTTAGACCAATGATCACGAGAACAAAGCCCCCGACGATTTCAGCCCGTTTTCCCAGCCAGGAACCTACATAGCGGCCGAGGACCAAACCGCCCCCCATCATAATTCCCGCTACAGTACCCATAACCAGAACCGTAAGCCCGATGCGGCTGTCCACAGTCCCTAAAGAAAATCCTACACTAAGGGCGTCCAGGCTTACACTGGCTGCCAAAGCATACATACCGATGCCGCTCAGGGAAACCCCGGTGGGCAATTGCCGGCGATTAAGATTTGCTCTGGCTTTTGAAAGAGGAATATATTCCGCCTCCGGTCTCCAGACATGGAAAATCATCCGTCCCCCTAACCAGAGGAGCACCAGGGCACCTATCCCTTTGGCTAAATGACCGAGAAACATTCCCAGGGTCTGTCCTAAAAACAGCCCTCCTAAGGGCATAAAAACATGAAAGACAGCCACCAACAGAGAAAGCCTTAAGGTCATCCTTTTTCCCACTCCTACCAGACCGATGGCCAAGGCCAGAGAAAAGGCATCCGCCCCTAAAGCAACGGACAGAGCCAAGATCCATGCAAGATTCAATCCCCATTCCTCCTGTTCGAAGGTAGAATACAATATCTCTGTAATTCTATGCCATGGGGGGAGGTTGCATGCTTACACCCGCATAACCCTCTGCCCGGAAGCCTTCTGCAGCCGATTCATGATGGCGAAACCCAGACCCTTTTCGGAAACTCCTTCGGCCAGGATCATATCCATGCCCTGCTCATCACAGAGCCTTAAACCCTGGTAGAGGTTCCCGGCTACCTCTTCAGGATGATGCTCCGATCCTAGGACAAAGAGCAGATCCGGAAGCTGGCTGTGCAGCTCCGGCGCACTTTCCAGGGTGCAGAGAATGCCTACCTTCTTCAACCGGGAATGCCCCTTGCGAAGCTCGTCTTTTATTTTGCGGATCACGTTTTTCCTCTCACCAATAAGCAAGGTCAGTTCCCCCTTGGGGGCATAATGGCGGTATTTCATGCCGGGAGCCTTCGGTGCCTGATCCGGTGCAGGGTGATCTACCGCCACTTCTCCCAAGACTTCCTCCAGCTGCTCTTTGGTGATGCCTCCCGGACGAAGGATGGTCGGCACTTCACCTGTCAAATCCAGGACTGTGGATTCAACACCCACGGCGCAAGGTCCCCCATCCAAGATCAGGGGAATCTTGCCCTTTAAATCCTTCCAGACGTGAATTCCCCGGGTAGGGCTGGGCTTCCCGGAAAGATTGGCACTGGGGGCAGCGATGGGAACTCCGGCCTCCTTAATGAGCTCCAGAGCCACCGGGTGTTGGGGCATCCGAATGGCCACAGTTCCTAAGCCCCCGCTGACCACATCCGGTACAAAGGCGGTCTTTTCCAGGACCAGGGTCAAGGGACCCGGCCAAAACTTATCTGCACAAAGGGCTGCTTGAGGGGTCCATTCCTCCACCAGCCTTTTGACCATTGCCAAATCTGAGATATGAACGATCAGAGGATTATCCTGAGGTCTGCCCTTGACTTTAAAAATCTCCTGGCAGGCATGGGCATCCATGGCATTAGCCCCTAAACCATAGACCGTCTCCGTGGGCAAGGCCACCAATTGCCCTTCGCGAATCAGCTGGGCTGCCTCTTTAATCCACTCTGTCTGAGGATACTGTGCGTTGATCGTCACCCGTTTTGTTTGCAAAATTCTCACCTCGCGAAAACTACCCGATCCCTTCCCCCCAAATCCTGAACGATCTGAGTCTGGAAGCCCTGTTGCTGAAAAAGTTCTGCCACCGAATTTCCTTGCTGCCAACCGATCTCGACCAGGATTACACCCTTTTCCTTAAGCAAGGAACGGGCTTCCCGGGCCAGCTCCCGATAAAAATCCAGGCCGTCTGCTCCTCCCAGAAAAGCCATCCGCGGTTCTCTCGCTAGTTCCGGGGCCAGTTCCCCATATTCTGCCTGGGTTACATAGGGCGGATTGCTTACGATAAGATCCCAGCTATCCCCGCGAATGGGTGCTAAAAAATCCCCTTGACGCCATTGGATCCGCACCCCAAGCCGCTCGCCATTGAACCGTGCCACGTCCAGGGCATCCCTGGATAAGTCTGTCCCGACAACTTCAGCCTGGGGCCAATAGTGGGCAATACTAATCGCCAAAGCCCCGCTGCCTGTGCAAAGATCCGCGATATGGGGGGATTCCTCGCTACCTCCCCTATCCGCTGAATGCTGCCATTCCTTTTTTAATTCCAGGACCTTTTCCACAAGGATCTCTGTATCTGCTCTGGGAATCAGAACTCTTTCATCCACATAAAAATCAAGCCCCATAAATTCCTGGTGCTTTACAATGTATTGAAGAGGTTCCCGCCTGGCCCTGCGGCTAATCATCTGCTGATAAGCAGCCTCCTGCTCAGGACCAAGGGTTTGCTCTCTCTCCAAATAAAGTTGTTCCCGCCTTAAGCTGAGAATATGCCCAAGCAGGAGATCCGCATCCCAGCGCGGATTGTCCACTTGGGCAAGGTTTAATTCCTGCTCTCCCCATAAAAGAGCCTCAATGATCCGCATTATGCCTCCGATTTCAGACGCTCGGCTTGATCCGTAGTAATCAAGGCATGGATCACCTCATCCAGTTCTCCTAATAAGATGGAATCCAGGCGATGAAGGGTCAAGCCGATACGGTGGTCTGTCACCCGACCTTGAGGGAAGTTATAGGTGCGGATTCGCTCACTGCGATCGCCGGTTCCCACCTGACTGCGGCGCTCACTGGCCAATTCTCCCATAGCCTCTTCCTGAGCACGCTCCAGGAGACGGGCCCGCAGAACCCGCAGGGCTTTTTCTTTATTCTTCAGCTGAGACTTCTCGTCTTGGCAGGAGACAACGGTACCTGTGGGAACGTGGGTGATGCGAACCGCGGATTGAGTGGTATTGACCGACTGTCCCCCGGGACCGCTGGAGCAGAAGATATCAATGCGCAAATCGTTGGGGTTGATGGCAACATCCACTTCTTCCGCCTCGGGAAGCACCGCTACCGTGGTGGTGGAGGTATGAATCCGGCCGCCGGACTCTGTCGTGGGTACCCGCTGCACCCGATGAACGCCGCTTTCAAATTTCAGCTTGCTATAAGCTCCTTGTCCTTCGATAAGGAAAATAATTTCTTTAAAGCCCCCGATATCGGTGTAACTGGCGCTTAAAAGCTCTGTGCGCCAGCCTTGCTGTTCAGCATATTTGGTGTACATGCGATAGAGATCCCCGGCAAAAAGCGCCGCCTCTTCGCCGCCCGCACCGGCACGGATTTCCATAATGACGTTTTTATCATCATTAGGGTCTTTGGGCAAGAGCAGAATTCTCATTTTCTCTTCCAGCTCATCCCGCTTTTCGGTGAGTTCCTCAAGCTCCAGCTCAGCCATTTCCTTAAATTCAGGGTCTAACTTTTCCTCAAGCAGTCCCTGTGTCTCTTCCAGATGTTTCACAACTTCAGAATACTCACGGAAGGCTTCCACAATATCCGTCATTCCCGCTTGAGCTTTGGCATATTTTTGCCATTCGCTCTGGTTGCCGATGACCTCAGGATCGCTTAAGAGCTGGGTCAGCTCGTCATAGCGCCTTTCAATTTCAATTAATTTTCTTTGCATTAATTCACACCTCAAGTAGCCATTTAAATTTAGTATTTCCTAGTACTCTGTGACACTTAAAACTTGCATTGCCCGGCGAGGAAAATTTTCGTAGGACAAGGCGGAGGAATGAGCAATACCGGTCGTATGGCGATTGACGACAACGCAGTCATACGGAAATTTAACCGCCGGAAAGGTAAGGATTTAGGTGTTACAGAGTACTAGGCTTCTTGTATTGCATAGCTTAGGTGTCTGCAACCAATCTACCCTCTGCATTGAGTTCCAAGCCTACCGGCTCACTTATTACTGCCCCAAGCGATCAGCAGCTTAAAGAAAAAGCAGAGCATGCGCTCTGCTTTTTCTCCAGCAACGACCGCAGGCCGTTGTTCATATTACATGCCGTATTTTTTCTTAAAGCGATCCACTCGTCCACCAGCATCTACAAAACGTTGAACACCGGTATAGAAGGGATGGCACTTAGAACAAATTTCCACCTTAATATCTTTCTTGGTGCTGCCGGTAGGAATAACTTCTCCACAGACACAAGTGATAGTGGTTTGTTCATATTTAGGGTGTGTCTTTTCTTTCATGTCGTCACCTTCTTTCCCAACCGAGTCGTCAACTCTAAACATTGTAGCATGTCGGCTTCATGCAGGTCAAGACAAAAAAACAGGGAATGCCTTAATGTCCTCAAATATTTTTTCGTAAAGATTCGTAAAGAACCCGATTATAGTTTTAGATTGGGTTTTGGGGCAAATAGGGCTTGGGGTCCACGGCTTTCCCATGCAGGCGAATCTCAAAATGAAGATGAGGGCCCGTACTTCTTCCCGTATCTCCCGCCAGGGCGATGCAATCTCCCTGCTCAACCCACTCTCCCAGACTCACCAGGATTTTTTGATTATGGGCATAGAGGCTTTGCACCCCATTGCCATGTTCCAAAAGCACAGTCAATCCATAAATATCATGCCATTGAGCCTTGACTACCTTGCCCGCCCGAGCGGCGAGGATTTCCGTTCCATGGGAGATTGCCAAATCGATGCCATGATGAAATTCTCCCTTTCTCCAGCCGTAATCCGAGCTGATGGAGCCATAAGCCGGCCAACTCCAGATGAGCGCTGTTCCCCTGGATAATACCTCAGCTGCCTCATGAGTTCCCTGAACAGTCTTTTCCCGAATGGTCAGTGTCGCCCCAGGAGCTATGACGACTGCCGGATTATCCAGCAGAATCTGAGACCTGGTCGTCTGATACTTTTGAGCCAAATCATCAAGGCTTTGCCCCGCCTGGAGCGTGACCACGGAATAGGTAACCCGTTCTTCCTCCTGAGCAAAAGCAGGCAAAGACCAGGCATTAATCCAGAAACAACACACGAACAGGAGGGCACACCCTTTACGATTAAAGACCCTCTGCTCATGTCCTTCAGTATTCATTTTTAAATAACCACCTCAAGGGTAGCTTTACCCAAGTCCAGGTAAAAAATACCTGCCCAAACATTCCTACGTCATTCAGCTGAGCGTGAACAGGCCGCTACACAGCACCCTTCATGGCATAGGCGGGCTTTTTGTCAAAACGGTGCCGCGCCTCAATAAAGCGCACTGTCCCCGTTTTTCCACGCATCACCACAGTATGGGTCAGAGCTCCCTGGGAAGTAAAATGCACCCCTTTGAGCAGCGGGCCTTCGGTGATACCGGTGGCTGCAAAGAAGACATCATCAGAGCAGACCAGATCATCCATCGTTAACAATTTAGCGACATCACTGACGCCCAGCTTCTGAGCCCGCAGAACATCCTCTTCATTCTCCGGCCAAAGCCTTCCCTGCATCTCTCCGCCCAGACACCGCAGCGCAGCTGCAGCCAGTACCCCTTCCGGGGCTCCGCCGATTCCCATCATCACATCTACCCCGGTTCCTTCAATAGCACAAGCCACCGCCGGAGATACATCACCATCCGTGATCAGGCGAATCCGGGCTCCCGCCTCCCGGACGTCATGAATGATCTTCTCATGACGGGGGCGGTCCAGGATAACTACGGTAAGGTCATCCATACTCTTGCCCAGAGCCCGGGCCACATTGGCCAAATTCTCCTGGACAGGGGCATCCAAGTGTATTCTGCCTTTGGCCAGGGGTCCGACGGCGATTTTGTCCATATACATATCCGGGGCATGCAGGAGACCGCCTTTTCTGGCGATAGCAACCACAGCAATGGCGCCGGCTAAGCCCTTGGCGACACTATTCGTTCCTTCCAGGGGATCGACGGCCACATCCAATTCCGGAGCTTCGCCGCTTCCCACTTTTTCACCGATATAGAGCATGGGGGCTTCATCCATTTCCCCTTCGCCAATGACCACCGTTCCCTGCATACGAATGGTGTCAAACACGGAGCGCATGGCTTGTACTGCCGCATCATCTGCGGCTTCTTTATTCCCGCGGCCAACCCAGCGGGCCGAAGCCAACGCTGCTGCCTCCGTAACCCGGGCAAACTCCATGGTGAGTTCCCTTTCCATGGCCATTTCATTATTCATAATGATCCCTCCAAATTTTAATTGAATTCCTAACCTAATCCTAATTCAATGAGACATGAGTTATATACAAACAGCGATTTCGCTATTCATAAGCACTATCTTTAATTGTCCCATACTTTTTTTGCAGATGCAAGGCAGAGTATAAAGTCGAAGTCGAATAAGAAAAGCCCTATCAGCCGAAAATCGTCTGTCAGAGCTTTCATCCCAAGGTGGGTTCATGGCCAACCGCCACTGATCATCCCGTTATTTAAGCTTTTGCCAATCGGCTAAAAACTTCTTAATGCCCGCCTCAGTCAAGGGATGCTTAAAGAGCTGGCACAAAACATTGAAGGGCACGGTGGCATAATCCGCACCGATCTTGGCTGCTTCCGTCACATGAACGGGGTTGCGGATGCTGGCGGCGATGACTTTCGTCTCCAGTCCATGGACTCCAAATACCTCACAAATGTCAGCCAGTAAAAGCAGCCCATTTTCACCGATATCATCCAGTCTGCCCAGAAAGGGGCTGACATAAGTGGCTCCCGCCCGAGCGGCCAGCAAAGCCTGTACTGCTGAAAAAACCAAGGTCACATTGGTTTTAATGCCTTCGGCCTTCAGGACCTTGACCGCTTTGAGCCCATCTTCCGTCATAGGAATTTTGACGACGATATTGGGGTGCATGGCGGCAAGCTCCCGGGCCTCCCCCAGCATTCCTTCGGTATCTAAAGCAATTACTTCGGCACTGATGGGGCCGTTAACAATCTGCACAAGTTCCTGCAAAAGCTGGTGAAAATCCCTGCCTTCTTTGGCCACCAAGCTGGGATTGGTGGTTATCCCTCCGATAACTCCCATGGCCCACGCCTGCCTGATCTCCTCCGGGTTGGCTGAATCCAATAAAAACTCCATGATATCCCTCCTTAGGCTTTCCCGCTGCTCCCGAAGAGCCGGATCTTCTCCCTGATGATCGCGACGGTGGCTTCCCGAGCCGGGCCAAGCATTTTCCTGGGATCAATCTCCTGAGGATGATCAGCCATGACTTTGCGGGCGGCGGCGACAAAGGCCTCCCGGATGTTGGTATCAATATTGACTTTGCATACCCCCAGGGAAACGGCTTTTTGGATGGCTTCGTCCGGCACTCCCGACGAGCCATGGAGCACGATGGGAACATTAACTCTCTTGCGAATCTCTGTCAGGCGTTGGAAATCAAGCTTAGGAATTCCTTTATATTGGCCATGGGCAGTACCGATGGCAATAGCCAGGGCATCCACTTTTGTCTCACTGACAAAGCGCTCTGCTTCAGCGGGATCCGTAAAGAGAGCTTCTTTCTCACTGACGGTGATATCGTCTTCCGTTCCGCCGATTTTGCCCAATTCGGCCTCAACGGAGATGCCAAGGGGCCGGACTGCTTCGATGACTTTATTGGTTAAGGCTATATTCTCTTCCAAAGGAAGCTTCGAACCGTCAATCATCACCGAAGTAAAGGAGTTTCTTACACAGCTCATAATTTGAGCGAAGCTGGTTCCATGATCGAGATGGAGGGCCACAGGAACGCTGGCTTGTTCAGCCGCTAAGCGTGTCATGGCGGCAATATATTCAATTCCTGCATATTTAATAGCTCCCTGGCTCGCTTGAACAATAACCGGGGATTTTTCCGCTTCTGCCGCACTGACAATGGCTTGCACAATCTCCATATTATTGCAGTTAAATGCCCCCACGGCATATTGCCCTTGCTGGGCGTCAAGCAAAAGTTGAGCCATTGATACTAAACTCATTCTTATTCCTCCTCAATTGCCTTACAAAAATGTCCGTGCTGTGTACAATTCAACAGTACGGTTTTATTTTCGTCCAAATTTACAGATGCCATTCCCTCAAAGATCCGAATGTTCTCCGTGTTTTCTCCATAAATCACGCCTACCGCATCGCAAATCTCACAATAAAGCTCGATACGGTCCGGCAAAAGCTCAAAAGTAAGATTATGGTTGCCGCATTTACAGCCTAAGGCTCCATCTCTGGCTAAATTATGGAGATGATCCAAGAGCTTCAGCATAACTTCCGGATTCTCAAACTCATCTTCATAACCAAGTTCCGAAGCCAGCTCAGCGATGGACTTCTCCCGCTCCTGACAAGCTTGGGCTACTTTCTGTTTGGGACCGACAAAGCCTGTGGACGCCTCCACTTCCGGGCAGAGCAAAGGGAGGGCGTTCTTGCCCCAAAAAGCACCCCTCTTTAAACGCAGGTAGTGCATTTTGCCGCAAAAAGCACAATTAAAAGATACATTGAAATGTTTGCGATCTCTGCTGGTCACAGACATCAGCACTTCGCCGCAGCGGCAATATAAACTTTCCCGTCCCTTACCTGAAAACGCAAAAAGTGAAAGGGCGTGAAACTCTAATTCTCCACATTTGGGACACTGTATAGCAACGGATGTATGGGTTGTCAGGATCAATTTTCCCACCTCTTTCTACTCGAAACTATACTTCGGCAAGTGGGGGGGTTTTTCCTCCATCCTTTATCTAAAAAAATAAGAGGAAACCTTGCAATAATTTATGCGTTGTTCCCTCAAAAATTCTCCATTATTATTTATTTAAGCAGATCACGAACCACATCCCGCAGCTCAAACAGGTCGAAAGGCTTGCTGATGTAATGCCTTACCCCTTGCTCCTGTGCTCTTTCCATAGTCTGTGCGTCACCATAAGCAGTCATCATGATAACCTGAACATCCTGATTAAAGGTACGAATCTCCTTAAGGGTATCGATCCCATTCATTTCCGGCATTTTCATATCCATAATAATTAAGTCCGGCTTGTAGCCCTCAAGTACACGCAGGGCTTCGTTGCCATTCTCTGCCATTTTAACTAGATGACCTTCTTCTTTGAAGGTTTCAAAGAGGAGTCTCCGTACCCCCATTTGGTCATCTACAACCAAAATATTAGCCATAAATTGCCCCCTTTCGCCAGTGGTCCTCACTGCTATTATTTATGGATATTCTGGATAAGATTGTAAAAATCCTTCTTTTATATGACGTTTCGCGATTAATCTTTTTTCAGACCAATATTGTCGCAATAATCGCGGATTGGCTTGGGTCCTGCGCAGAGGCAGAATCACTTCATCCCCAGTTTCACAGGACAGATTTCCTACGTCAAGAACCGTTAACTGCATGCCGATTTTTCCGGCAACAGGAACCCTGTGCCCCTGTAAAATTACGGTCTCTTGGCCGATATAGATTCGGCAAAGGGCTAAAAGATTCTTAATGACAATCTTAATAAAGTCCCATACTCCTTGGGGAACAAAATGAGGCTGAACACCGAACCCGTCGGCATAACCCACAGGAATCACCGCCAACTGGGTCTCTGCCTTGGTTCGATAAATGCTCTGGTAGCCGACAAAGGTTCCTTTGGGTACCCGGCGCAGGCTGACAATGCGAGCCTTGGCGACCCAGGGATCCTGCAGTTTAAGCTTGCCGGCAAAGGCCGTGGCAGGGAAATGGCCGATCAAAAGAGTTCCTGTCCGAATAAAATCATAATGCCAATCGGGATAATCCAAAAAAGCAGCACTGTTGCACACATGCTTCCACAAGCCGGCAAAGCCTTGTTCCTCGAGAAGGCTTGCCCCTCTCTGAAAGCTTTCCACTTGCTGACGGGTAAAAGCCCGATCCCGTTGGGCAGCCCGGGCCAGGTGAGTATAGACACCCACCGGAGTGATGTGGGGAGATTCCTTCAGCTGTGCGGCAAGCTCTCCCCATTCTTTTTCGAAGAAGCCGGTCCTACCCATTCCTGTCTCCAGCTTAAGATGGACCTTAGCCTCCATGCCCAGCCCGGCAGCAACAGTTTCCCATTCCCTCAGCATATGAAAATCCGACAGAGTCAGCTGCAAATCTCCTGTGAGAGCCTCCGCCATTTGCTCCGCAGACACCGGCCCTAACACCAATATAATGCCCTCTACCCCGTGTTGGCGCAGCATAAGACCTTCTTCCACAGTGGTCACCGCAAAAGCCGGGCAGCCCAGCTTCTGAAGGGTTTGGGCAACGGGAACAGCCCCTAAGCCATAGGCGTCGGCTTTAACTACAGCCATGACCCGGGCAGCCGGGCTGAGATGCTGAGTTACTTCCCGGTAATTATTCGCTATGGCGTCCAGGTTGATATCGATCCATGCGTCACTCATAGGATATCGCCACCTTTAGTGAGTTTGTTCATTTCTTATCCCTTATTTCTTCGCCGCAGCTTCCCGATCATCCCCTTAACCAGATCGGAGTACACCGGTTCGAGAGTGTTCCAGAGAAAGTAGACCACCGGACGATAGACCAAATCCCATTCGCCGATGAATTCAGTATACTCGCCGTTGAAGCCTTTTTTGAACCGGTAAAGGCCGTAGAGGGGATTGTCTTCGGTGAGATGGCCTGGTACCCCGCGAAAATCGTAGAGGGTGCAGCCTTTGGCTTTGGCCCAGCGGATCATTTCCCATTGAATCAGATAATTGGGCATGACATTTCGATGGGAGTTGGAGGAGGCGCCATAGAGATACCAGGCCTTTTCTCCGATAATCAGAGCCAGGGTGCCTGCGATGATCTGTCCTTCATATTCGGCGATAAACAGCTCCGCCATGCCGGCAGCATGAAGCTCATCATACATATCCTCAAAATAAGAGTAGTTCCGAACCAGGAACTTATCCCGCTCCGTCGTTTCTTTAAGCACTCGGTAAAAAGCGGGCAAATCTTCTTTCGTGCCGACGCGGATGGCGACTCCTTTTTTCGTGGCCAATTTAACATTATAGCGGGTCTTCTGGTGCATTTGCGCCATAAGCGTCTCCTCATCAGGAGAGATATCCAGACGAAAGACGTATTTAGGCTGGACTCCTTCAAACCCCTTGCCGGTTTCCGCACTGCGGAACCCCCGGCTTTTCAGGTAACCTTCTAAATCTTGATCTGCAGAAGGAATATCCGGGTCGATTTTCAGAAAAATAGCCCCCCGCTTTTTGGCCAGCTTTTTAATCTCCACAAGCAGGGCATCAAACAATTCATGATCAGTCCAATCGAGAACAGGTCCCCGGGAAGCATAAAAGATCGGAATTCCCACCACAGGAATCTTGCGTTCAAGAATGGAGATAGCGGCGACGATTTCGCCACGGTCTTCCAGGACTAAGCGCCACGGTTTCCAGCCGGTTTTGCTTTTGAGCTCTCCCCAGCCCCAGGTCTGCAGTACATGACCCTTGGCGTGACGAGCCATAAATTGATCAAAACGCTCTTTTGCAGCGTCATCTATTAACCTTGCAGTATAAGGCATCCCAACAGCCTCCCGTTATATAGTATACTTCTTATGTTAATTTTTGCCATAAACAAGCAAGCCCAAACGGCTTTTAGTTTGCCTAAAACGATTCCATGGCTCGGGGAGCCATGGAATTGCCTTTGTATCACCTTATCTATTGGCCAATGTGGCTTTGACAAACTCTCTGAAAAGAGGATGGGAACGATAAGGACGGGATTTGAATTCCGGATGGAACTGTGACGCCACAAACCAGGGATGATCCGGATATTCGGTGATTTCGACAAGGCGCCCGTCGGGGGAGGTTCCTGAGAATTTCAGGCCGCCCTTTTCCAATTCTGCGCGGAATTGATTATTTACTTCATAGCGATGACGATGGCGCTCATAGATCACTTCATCCTGGTAAATAGAGCTGACCAACGTGCTCTCGATAAGCTTGACAGGAGAGATTCCTAAGCGCATGGTTCCTCCCTTGTCTTCAATCTCCTTCTGTTCAGGGAGGAGGTCAATGACAGGATAAGGCGCGTCCACATCGAATTCAGAGCTGTTGGCATTGGTCATGCCGCACACATTCCGGGCAAATTCAATGACCGCCGTCTGCATGCCTAAGCAAATTCCTAAGAAGGGTACTTTATTTTCCCGGGCATAGCGAATGGCTTCAATCTTACCTTCGATGCCCCGGTTGCCAAAACCGCCGGGAACCAGAATTCCGGATACACCCTTAAGCAGCTCTGCGGCTGAAGATCCTTCAATCTCTTCCGAGTTGACCCAGCGTATCTTAACTTTCGCCAGATGTTCAATTCCGGCATGACGCAAGGCTTCGGCCACACTCAAATAAGCATCGGGAAGCTCCACATACTTGCCGACGATGGCAATTTCCGTTTCACTCTGAGGATTATTGATCCGATCCACCATAGCCCTCCAGTCAGTCATATCCGCAGGAGGCGCTTCAAGGCCCAGAATCTTAAGGACGATATCATCCATGCCTTCTTCTAAAATATTTAAAGGAACTTCATAAATACTCTTGGCATCCACCATTTGAATAATGGCTTCACGATCGATATCGCAGAAGAGGGCCAGTTTTTCCTTCATATCCTCGGAAATGGCATGTTCGGTGCGGCAAACCAGAATATTCGGCTGAATACCGATTCCCCGCAGCTCTTTAACAGAGTGCTGGGTAGGCTTTGTCTTCAGCTCACCTGAAGCATTCAGATAGGGAATAAGGGTCACATGCAGATAAAGGACATTCTCCCGGCCGATATCGCTGCGCATTTGGCGAATCGCTTCTAAGTAAGGCAGGGATTCAATATCGCCAACGGTACCGCCAATCTCCGTGATCACAATATCCGGGTGATTTTCCCGGGCCACCCGATAGATGCGTTCTTTGATTTCGTTGGTAATATGAGGGATGACCTGTACCGTTCCCCCTAAGTAGTCCCCCCGTCTTTCTTTGTTGAGGACGGACCAGTAGATTTTTCCCGTGGTCACATTGCTATTTTTAGACACAGGCACATCAATAAAACGCTCATAATGCCCAAGGTCTAAATCCGTCTCCGCTCCATCATCGGTGACAAAAACTTCACCATGCTGGTATGGGCTCATGGTCCCTGGGTCAATGTTAATATAGGGATCAAATTTTTGAATGGCAACACTTAATCCCCTATTTTTGAGCAAGCACCCCAGAGCGGATGCCGTGATCCCCTTTCCCAAGGAGGATACTACACCACCTGTGACAAAAATAAACTTCGTCATCTTTCCCTATCCTTTCTCGACCAATTTCTAATATCACTTTGTATTCAGAATTCCGCACAGCAGTATAATGATCATGATCATTGAAAAGCCGAACGCATGCACATAAAAAAAGCTAGTCCGCAAGACGCACTAGCTTTATTTTTACCATTTATACTTATTCTAGCCAGATTTCGATGAGCTGTCAAGGCGATTCTGAGATTCTTTCCGCAAGCTTAAAATCATCAAGGCTTACCAGGATTCTTCGTTGTTAAAGGAGCCCTCTTCGAGCTCTGCATCTTCTTCCCCACCATCTTCACCGTCATCAAAAAGGACATCCTTGCCTTCCAAATCCAACTCCAGTTCCTGGTTATCATCATCATAGGGCAATCCTTTATTCAATAAGGTGATGGTTGGCAGTTTCCGTGAACTTTTGCTGGGAACCCAGACTTTAAGTCCCCACTCTCCATTGCCTGCATAGGCAAAGCGGGCATCTAAATTGATATGGGTCAATACGCCCGAGATGGCAGCCGCATCTTGCGGGCGTTCCTGCCGGGTGAGCACCTCCATGATCAAATCCTGGTAATGCATGGCTCGCCCTTGGGAGGCAAGAATCTCGTAAGCCATATCTTCATCAGAGAGCTTTACGTTCTGTGTTAAGGAATGGGTCAATTTTACACCGCCCTTCATGTTCATCTCCGAATATTTAGACAGTATATTCGACCCATCCCTAATTATTTCCTGCCTGGTACTCTGCAACACTCAAAACTTACATTAATTTCTTACTACATTCTTTCCGGAGCAGTCACGCCAAGGATGCCTAAAACATTAGCCAGGACCTGCTTGGTAGAACGAACCAGGCCCAAACGCGCTTCCCGTAATCCTTCCTCATCCACCAAAACTCTTTGGCTGTTATAGAAGGAGTGGAAAAGCCCTGCCAGATCCAGCACATAACGGGCCAGACGATGTGGTTCTGTCAGACGGGCCGCCACTTCGATCTCGTTAGGCAATTCGGCAATCTTCTTCAGAAGCTCCCGTTCTTCGTTGCTCTGAAGTCTCTTCAGCTCCCCTTCCTGGGGTATTCCCGCTGTATTGTAGCCCTGCTCGGCAGCCTGGCGTAAAATGCTGCACAGCCGCGCATGGGCGTATTGGACATAGTAGACAGGATTATCGGAAGACTCTGCTTTAGCCAAATCCAAATCGAATTCTACGGTAGAGTCGGGATCCCGCATGATAAAGAAGAAGCGGGCGGCATCCTTGCCGACTTCATCCATCAGTTCTCTTAGTGTAATGTATTGGCCGGAACGCTTGGACATACGGACCACTTCGCCATTCTGAATGAGGCGAACCAGCTGCATCAAAATGATTTGGAGGTTCTCAGGATCATATCCCAAGGCGGACATGGCTCCCTTCATACGGGCCACATGCCCATGGTGGTCGGCGCCCCAAATATTGATGACCCGGTCAAAACCCCGTTCAAATTTATTGCGATGGTAAGCAATATCGGCGGCAAAATAGGTGGGAGTCCCATTGCCACGGACCACAACTTCATCCTTTTCATCCCCGAACAAGGTGGATTTCAGCCATTGCGCCCCTTCTTTTTCATAGATATAACCCTGCTGCTCCAGCTTTTCCATGGTGTCCTTAACAAATCCGGAGTCATGCAAGGATTGCTCACTGAACCAACAATCATAGTGAACACCCATATCGGTGAGGGTTTCACGGATACTGGTCAGCTTCTCCTCCAGCGCATAGCGGACGAGAAATTCCCGGCGCAGATCCTGATCGACATTGAGGTATTTATTCCCCACTTTTTCGATTAAGCCTTTCACGGTGTCGATAAGATCTTCACCGTGGTATCCTCCCTCAGGGAAAGGAACATCCTGACCCATGAGCTGAAGGTAACGGGCTTCCAGGGAAAGGGCAAAATTATAAATTTGGTTGCCCGCATCGTTAATGTAGAATTCCCGGCTGACTTCGTAACCGGCCATGGCCAGCAAAGCGGCTAAGCTATCCCCTAAGGCTGCACCCCGGGCATTGCCCATATGGAGCAGTCCGGTGGGATTGGCGCTGACGAATTCCACCTGGACTTTTTTCCCTTGGCCCAGGTTTACTTTTCCATAGTCTGCTTCCAGGTTTAACACTTCGGGAATGACTCCTGTGAGCCAGTTGGGATCCAAACGGAAATTAATGAATCCGGGACCGGCGATTTCGCTGGCGGTAATGAAGGTTCCTTCAGTGTCCAGATGCTTAATCAGAATCGTGGCGATATCCCTGGGGGCTTTGCGGGCTTGCTTGGTCAGGACCATGGCTAAATTGGTTGCCCAATCGCCGTGCTGCTTTTCCCGGGGCTCTTCCAAGACATAATTAGGCAAGCTCTCAAAGCTAAGCTCACCTGCCTTTTGGGCCTCCAGGGCAGCTTTGGCCAGATTGGCATAGATAGTGTCTTTAATATTAATGTATAAACTCATTGAGGAGCGTCCTCCTTTATATTAATCCGCAGTGAATTATGACTGACCCATTGCTCATCAAAAAAAAGATTATATTTTAGAGTAATATTTCCGCCCTGCTCTGTCAAGTCAATCTTCATCTCCTCAGTCAGGACCTGCAGAAATAATGAGCCTTGAGGTGTGACATAGGTTGAGCTGTGGCGAACTCCCTGTTCGAAAATCTGCTTTTGGTCAATGGCTCCCATGCGGTTAAGGGTCACTTTAGCCGGTTCCACCTTAAGGCTGGTGGTTACCTCAGCCGTCCCGGCGGTTGCCGAATCACGGTAAATAATATAATAGCTGTTTTCCCTCTTATGTAAGGTTCCCGCTGCGGAAAACTCCATACGTTCCTCGGACCCTTCTTCATAGCTTTGGGTACTTGCGATCTGAATCAGCACTTCTTTGGCCATGGGAGTCTCCTTTTGCTTTGGTCTGCAGGTATTATTATATAGCATGGTTGGCCTTTTGTGGGAGGGAAAATGACAAAGAAACTCGCTTCTGTCCCGAAAGTTGGGTCTCCAGGATTTTGCTTTACTCCCGGTCGCTCAATAAGCTGCGCGGACAAAACTAACGCTCAAGCCCTCCGCTCCGTCGGGTGCCCGGCCAAATCGCTCCTCGAAAGCACTGCTTTCGCACTTGTTATCAATGGCGGGTTGGAAACGTCCTGTTTCCAACCTTTCTCCGCTGCGTGCTTTTCGCGAAGTTTTGTTTCCGCTCGCTTAAATTCGCTCCCTGGTGTAAAGCAAAATCCTTGGGCTGCTTTTCGGGTCTGAGCAAGCGGGGCGTTGTGGGAGATGTAGGGCAAGACATCCGGCCCAAGCCGCTTTTTCCGTCTTTACCGACGCCACTTGAGGCGGCAAGGTCGGCGACTTCGGAAAGGCTCTGAGAAGACCTGAACTGCCCGGGAATGCCCCATAAAGAGTCTCAGACTCAGGCTTCCCAAACTCCAGGGGCTCCCAAAGAAAAGCTGGAAGAGACCTGCAAGACGTTGCTTTGCGTACAAAAGCGGACGGATTTAGCGGAGGGGTGGTCGGGTGAGCGAAGCTTTCTTAACATAGCGTAGCCACTGGTTCACATCAGGTATTACCCAGAGGTTTGGCGTAGCTGTTAAGAAAGCGAGTGAACCAGCCCCGGAGCTATGGAGTACGCGTTGTGCGTAAAGCTACGCGACCCGGACAACGCTTTTTCACCTACTGCCGACGCCTTCCCAGAGCACGAAGCCGGCATGACCCGCTATCCCAAAAAAGACCTAACACAAAAGCAAGATGGCAATGTCTCATCCATTACCACCTTGCTCCTAGTATACCCTATTTCAGGCTGCGCTTCCCTGCCTATTGCAACATAACTATTGCAGGTACTCCCCGCGAGGAGTTTTAATAATGCGCTGAATCCTTTCCTCGATTCCAGTCTCGGCATTGATATAAACGAGATATTCCTCATCCTGATAGACGCCCCTGAATTCGTAAGCCATAACTTCCTTGTTGCCCATGACCGGAATTACAGCCGTCCGGGTCTCTTTGATTTGGAAGCCCTGTCTGAGCTTGGCTCTTGCCTGTTCCATGGTCAGCTTTTTAGTGAAATTGCGTTTCTGGTGATAGGCATAGTAAGGGGTGGAATCGTAGCCGATAATCTGCCCGTTATCCAGAGCCACTGTGACTCGGAGTTTATCTGGGTAATAACGTGTACCGCTTTCCTCCCAGACATACTCCAGCTGCAGATAGCCGCCAAAATCTTCAGTCGAGGTCAGCACGAGATTCCATTCTAAGGCCTTAAGGGTCTGGGCCACTTTTTCCTTGGCCTGTTCCGCACTCATGGTCCGCTCGTTGAATTCCCGTTGATCGCGATAGATCAGCACTTTACCGCCCCGTTTGCTCACGGTCATGAAGAGATCGTTTTGTTTAAAGATGTAAACTCCTAAAGCACCCTGACTGACGCCGGAAAACTCCGGATTGCTTTCCGGGTATCCTACCTTGCTTAGGAAATCCTTGGCGGCCTTTAAGGCTGTCTCCTTATCCACCTCATCCCGGGGCAGACCCAGAGGTTCTTTTACAGAGCGGGATTCATATTCGCCCACATAGGAAAAGGGCGGAAGTTTTTGCAGACTGGCATTCAATTGATCCAGGCCGGAGCGCACTGAGCTGGCAGGACCATCGGCCGATTCCGCCGCAGCTTCCGCCGTTCCTGTCCGCCAAAAGCCTACCATACGATTCCATAAAGACTGATTATCCAGCCAGGCCAGCCCTTCCGTATCCACTCGCTGCACCAGATCCTGCACCTTTTGATTGACGGCCAAAAGGCGTTCGTGAACATCGGTCAGATTCTTATCATCTTCTGCAGTGGGTGTGTGACCCACTGAGATTTGATAGGCCAGGCTTCGTGTTAAATCCCCTGTGCGATTCAAAAACTCACTGATATAACTCAGGCCGCTTTCCTCAGCCGGAAGCTGAGCTAAATCTTTAACCGCCGATTCACTGATGCTTCCCGCCTGGCTTAGGTAGAGTACTCTTTGGCTGGAAGCAGCAGCCACACGGCCTTTAGCCAAATCTGTTTCCAATTGGTCCAGATGGCTGGCGAAATCCCGTAAAGAACGCTGATATTGATTTATGCTGACTTTTTCCAGTTGTTCCGCTTGCCGATACTCAGTAAATCCCCAAGCCAGGGAGAGGATTAAAGCGGTTCCTAAAATTCCAATCCAAACGTTTCTGCGCATGCCATCCCCTCCTAACGAGTGAAAATATGATTACCGATTTGCATAATTTGGGGCCTGGACCAGATGAATTTATTCTTGGTCTTGGCCGGGTTGAAGAAGAAAAGTGCCCCTCCCGTGGGATCCACTCCCGATACCGCTTCCTGAGCCGCTTTAAGTGCTGAAGCTGTAGGTGCCATATTGATCTGCCCATCAGCCACACTGGAAAAAGCCAGGGGTTGGTAGATTATATCTGCTATGGTATTGGGAAAGGCCGGATCCGACATCCGGTTGAGAAGGACCGCGGCCACAGCTACCTGTCCTACATAGGGCTCTCCTCTGGCCTCTGCACTGACGCAACGTGCCAACAGGTTAATATCCACATTCTTTGGTCCAACGGATTTTCCTGAAGCGTTCGTGCTGTCCCCCGTCAGAAGCTTGAGCTCCTTGATGGTCTGAGCCCCGGCTATTCCATCCACCTTTAAGCCCCGCTCTTTCTGAAAGCGGGTCACGGCAGCCTTAGTCTTTGAGCCGTAGACGCCGTCAACCTTTCCGACCACATAGCCCAAAGAGGCAAGTTTTTTCTGGAGCTCAGTGACCTCAGAGCCTCTTGAGCCTTGACTCAAGGCTCGATCACCCAAAGCGCCATAAGCCCCGCTGGCAAGGATCAAGGCAATACCCAACGTTATTACCCCTACCCACACTCTCTTTTTTGTGATCATCACACTCACCTCACACCTAGATTTAGATCCTTCTTAGTGTGGCTGAGGAAATGAATTATTATCCAGAGATTCGTGGATTTTTCATAGCAACGAACCCAATCCGTAGGGATACCATAAAAAGACAGCCCCTGGGGGAGGGCTGTCTCCGTATCCGTTGATGAAGATTATCCATGGCCTTTTTGAGCCGCTGTATTACTTCCCTAATCCTTCATGATAAACGTTTTTAAAGGTTTCCACAGCCTTGGCGGGATCGGCCCGCAAGCCCATCTCGTTGAGGGTTTCACCCACAAGTTCCATGGCCTTAATAAACATCTCTTCAGTAGCGTTGCCCATATGACCGATCCGGAAAGCTTTCCCGGCGAGATTCGCCAGCGAACCGGCAATGACCATACCTTTTTCCGCCAGCTTGGAGCGGAATTCGGCGTCATTTACACCCTCCGGATAGAGGATGCAGCTCAGAGTGGGGGCAGCGATCTCCTCAGGAGCCAAGGCCCGCATACCGTACTGGGCCAACCCCGCCCGAACCGCCTTTCCCAGAGCGGCATGGCGCTTATAGCGGGCTTCCAGGCCTTCAGCCATCACGAGCTCCATTCCTTTTTCATAGGCATAGATCATATTGACGGGATGGGTGGCGTAATATTTTCCGGGATCCTGCATCGTCGGCAGCCAGCGCAGGATATCCATATAGTAGGCGGCCACCTTATCCATAGCTTCCCTTGCTTTTAAAGCTTTAGGCCCAAAGGCTACGATAGCTAAACCCGGAGGAACACCGATGGCTTTTTGGGAACCGGTAAGCACCAGATCGATTCTATAGTCGGGATGGCCGTATTCTTTTTGCATATTTTCTTCAATCGCAGCCGAGGCACAGACTCCATCCAAAATGAAGAGAGGACCATATTTTTTCACTGCCGGCACCAGTTCTTCCAGATTGGACATGACCCCGGTGGAGGTATCCGCATGGGTCACCGTGACGGCTTTGAAGCCTCCTTCAGCAAGCTTTTCCTCAACGGCAGAGATTTCAACATGTTTTCCCCACTGGGATTGAAGCACTTCAACCTGAATACCATGGGCTTGAGCCAATGGTATGAAGCGATCGCCGAAATAGCCATGACTAATGACCAGAATCTTTTCTCCGGGGGCCACAGTGTTGACGATGGCCATCTCCATGGATAAGGTCCCGGAACCGGCGACCACAAAGACTTCGCCGTCGGTATTGAACAAGCGCTTGGTCATGTCCAGGCTGTTCTTAAATCTCTTAACCAGCCTAGGATCCGTATGGGAATAGGTCTCTTGGGCTAATGCTTCATATATTTCATCCACAACCGGTGTCGGCCCGGGTATGAGAAGCATTTCTTTATTAGGCATAGGGTCATCCTCCTTTTATTTACGACAATATTATTCCTAATCCATAGAAAATTATCATTTTATGATATTTACAGGAATCAATAAGTGTTCTATAGCAGATTCACTTTTCCTGCCTCTTCCAATAAAAACATTGTATACATGGTGAAAAATGCGGCTATTTCTCAAATTGTGACGCTATTTCCTGAATTGAGATGCAATTCAAGGGAATTCAGCCGACTTATTGAGACAGATAAAGCGCTTATAGGTTAAACCACTAAGCGCTCCAAATTCTGCTTTATATTATAATTTAATTGCTCTTCCTAAACATTCAATAATAGTGCAGCGACTATTTAGAAGTCCGCATTTTTAACCGTTCTTGGGAAAGCCACCACATCGCGGATATTGGATATTCCGGTTAAATACATAATCACCCGTTCAAAGCCCAGTCCATAGCCCGCATGACGGGTTCCGCCGTATTTACGGAGATCCAGGTACCAGCTGTAGTCTTCCTTATGCAGCCCCAGCTCAGCCATCCTCTTCTCCAGATAGTCTAAACGCTCTTCACGCTGACTGCCGCCGATGATTTCCCCTACTCCGGGAACGAGCAGATCCATAGCTGCCACAGTTTTCTGATCGTCATTCAAGCGCATGTAGAAAGCTTTGATATCCTTGGGATAATCGACAACAAACACCGGTTTCTTGAAGATTTGTTCCGTCAAGAAGCGCTCATGCTCAGTCTGGAGATCTGCTCCCCATTCCACAGGAAATTCAAAGCGCTCCTTTTCTTTTTGCAGAATCTCAATCGCTTCCGTATAGGTAAGGCGGCCAAAATCTGAATTGACAATGTTATCCAAACGATCAAACAAGGTTTTATCCACGAATTCATTGAAGAAAGCCATTTCTTCCGGAGCGTGCTCCAAGACATAGGTGATCAAGTATTTCATCATTTCTTCGGCAAGTTCCATATCATCCTGCAAGTCGGCAAAAGCAATCTCCGGTTCAATCATCCAGAATTCCGCGGCATGGCGGGCTGTATTGGAGTTCTCAGCCCGGAAGGTGGGGCCAAAGGTATAGACATTGCGAAAAGCCATGCAATAGGTTTCGGCATTGAGCTGGCCGCTTACCGTCAGATTGGTTTCTTTGCCAAAGAAATCCTTGGCATAATCGATCCGACCGTCCTCAGTCCTGGGCAGAGCATCCAAGTCCAAGGTGGTAACCCGGAACATTTCTCCGGCTCCTTCAGCATCACTGCCTGTGATGATCGGAGTATGAATATAGACAAACCCTTTATCCTGGAAAAACTTATGTATAGCATACGCCACTAAGGAGCGAACACGGAATACCGCCGAAAAAGTGTTGGTCCGAGGTCTAAGGTGAGCGATAGTCCGTAGATATTCAAAAGAGTGGCGTTTTTTTTGCAGAGGATAATCCGTGCCGCAGGCTCCCTCGATCATGATGGACTGCGCCTTCAGCTCAAAGGGCTGCTTTGCTCCCGGGGACTCTACCAGCAGGCCTTTTATAATCAATGAGCTCCCTGTGGTGACTTTGGCAATCTCTTCGAAGTTATTTAAATCTTCTTCAAAAACCACCTGGATGCCCTTAAAAAAGGACCCATCATTGATTTCAATAAAACCGAAGGATTTAGATACCCTCAGTGTACGAACCCATCCGGAAATCTGAAGCTCTTGGTTGAGGTAAGCTTGAGTATCGCGATAAATCGACTTGATCAAGGTGTTTTCCATTACTGGACAATCTCCCTTCATATTCTTGGCTTGTGCTTGTCGCTTTCCGATGTCTTTGACCAGTATAGTGTTCCTCATTGTTAAGGTAATTCTACATTTTTGTTAAATAATCCTCTATCTTCATGAATACAATACACATTCACAAAACTAAAAGGGTTTTGACCTATAACAGAGAATAGTTCTACGTTACTTCTGTTACATTAATTGGAACAGAAGACGAAAAATCTAAACAAAGGCGTTTAGGGGGAAAATTGAATATGACCTATGTTCAAGAAGTTCTGGATCAAGCGATCAAGCGCAATCCCGGTGAAGCTGAATTTCACCAGGCACTGAGAGAGGTATTGGAATCTCTCGAACCCGTTTTGGAAAAACGTCCCGATCTTAAGGAAGCAGGAATTCTCGAGCGCATCGTCGAGCCTGAGCGGCAGATCCTCTTCCGGGTCCCTTGGGTTGACGACCAGGGCAAGGTCCGGGTGAACCGTGGCTTCCGTGTGGAATACAACAGCGCCATCGGACCTTATAAAGGCGGATTGCGTTTCCATCCCTCAGTTTATTTGGGCATCATAAAATTCCTGGGCTTCGAGCAGATCTTTAAAAACTCCCTGACCGGCCTGCCCATTGGCGGCGGTAAAGGGGGCAGTGATTTTGATCCGAAGGGCAAATCCGAAGGGGAAATCATGCGGTTCTGCCAAAGCTTCATTACAGAACTTTATCGCTACCTTGGTGCCGATACAGACGTCCCGGCGGGGGATATCGGTGTCGGCGGCCGGGAAGTGGGCTATATGTTCGGTCAATATAAGCGGATTACCAATAAATACGAAGGTGTTCTCACCGGTAAAGGCCTGACCTATGGCGGCAGCCTGGGCCGTACGGAAGCAACCGGCTATGGATTGGTCTATTTTATGGAAGAAGCCCTTAAAGCCGTGGACAAATCCTTCAGCGGCGCTACTGTCGTTGTTTCCGGCTCCGGAAATGTTGCCATTTACGCGACCCAAAAGGCCACCCAGCTAGGGGGCAAAGTCGTGGCAATGAGCGATTCCAACGGCTATATCTATGATAAAGACGGTATTAATCTCGATACAGTCCGCCAATTGAAAGAGGTTGAGCGGAAGCGTCTTAAAGACTATGTTAGCATTCACCCCTCTGCCGAATATCATGAAGGCTGTGCAGGCATCTGGACGATTCCCTGCGCTATCGCACTCCCCTGTGCCACTCAAAACGAATTGGACGGGGAAGCAGCCGAAATTCTTGTTAAAAACGGCTGCTACGCTGTCGGTGAAGGAGCCAATATGCCCTCCACTCCGGAAGCTGTGGATGTGTTCCTCCAGCACAAAATCATCTATGGGCCGGGCAAAGCAGCCAATGCCGGAGGTGTAGCCGTATCCGCTCTGGAGATGTCCCAAAACAGCATGCGCTATTCATGGACCTTTGAGGAAGTGGATGCCAAGCTCAAAAATATTATGGTCAATATCTACCACAATGCCAGCAAAGCCGCTCAAGAGTTCGGCTTTGCTGGGAACCTGGTGGCAGGAGCCAATATCGCCGGCTTCCTCAAGGTTGCCGAAGCTATGAAGGCTCAGGGAACGGTGTAATCAGGAAGCTTACCGCAGCATATTCCTGACCGGTACGAAAAAACAAAGCAGAAGAAAAGCGTTGTCCCGCATAACAAAGGGATAACGCTTTTCTCTTATACATTTGAGGTATTCTGGTCTGTCCTGCCAACATGCCATGACTTTGTCGGCGGAACGCTCCACCTACTTGGCCGCGGCGTTGATTTAAATTAAGAATCATTCCAACAGCTGCCCAAAGGCTTATGACCTGCTCTACGCAGCCATAAGCCCTTACTGTTGTTTTTTGCGGATGCACAATCCCCTTAAAGATGTGAGCCATAATGCTGGCTCATGACTGTGGAAGAATATTTCTGAAGCTTCCATTCAGGTATCCGGCAGTGCGGACACACCCCAAAATGCAGCTTGTTGCGAAGCCAGCGTGCCGCCCGGCTATGTTTGGAATTATAGATAATAAAGCGTCGGTTGCAATGGGTGACAATCTCCGCCGTATTTCCCCTTCTGGTCATGGCTTTGATCCCATGCAGAGTGCCGCTGCGGGATGGCCAAAGTTTGATTTTTTCCACCAAATTAAAAAAATCAACATTTTTCCGGTAATACCTTTTCTTTTCCTCAGGAGCCTGGGACACTCCTCTCATCTCCTTTGCCTGCTGTCTATCAAGGAAGCTTTATGCCGGCGGTGATATTTTGTCAAGAATCTCATAGAGCATTGTCGCCACACCTAATTGCAGAGGATCATGCACCAAACGCCCCTCAACCTTCTTGATGGCTTGAGCCTGAATACCCAACGGCACCCCCGGCGCAGCTATGCAGGTATCCGTATGAAGATGATCCGCTCTGATCAATCCCCCTTCAGGACAGGCCACCACAATGGCCCGATGCTTGTGCATCGCCGAATCCAATTCCCTCTCAATGCCAATAGAGCAGCTGCGTTGACAGAGAATGTCCTGAGCTAATTTTTCGCTCACGGTCAGCTCCTTGTCAAGGATATGGACACGGCCCCCGAAGTCGAGAACGGCGAAAGCAGCAGCCCGCCCCACCGGACCGGCGCCTAAGATCAGAACATCCCGCTCCTTAAGGCCGCCGGTCAAGCAATCAAGAGCAGCCGCAAAGCCCCGGCCTGTTGCCCCGCTATTATCCGAGAGCTGCCCCGTTTTCAAATGGACCCCAATAAAACGCTCCTCATCGGCCATAAAGATAACTTCCGCTCCGCGTTCCAGCGCTTCAGCGAATCCCTTGACATCGGAAGAGACCGGCACAAAGGCCCTCATGCCCAGAAAACCCAGAATTCCGGCAACCGTCTCCGCAAAACCACTGATCACCCCCAGGCCGCAGGTCATCGGCACTACGGCAATTAACCCCGGATCAGGAATATCTGCCGAAAGCCTGCCAACGGCATGGGCGGCAATATGGGAAAGCCCATACCCGGTTTTGGCCAATAGTTCCGCATCATATATGTTCATCTGCCCGAGGATTGATTCGATATCCCTTACCTGAAGACGAGTCATACCTATTCAGCTCCCCCATACCAACTTGGCGGATAAGGATCGAGCATCTGCGGAATCTGCAACTCCTCCTGAATTCGTTTAAGGATCTGATCTCTTTTGGCCCAAACCTCCACAGGGCTTGAGCCCCAAGTCATTAGAGTGAGGACCCATTCCTTCTTGCCCCAGGTATAATCGGTTAACACCTCATCCGCTCCAAAAAAATCTGTTAAAACATGCAGCGGGCCGGCTTCCCCCAAAATATGTTCGCCACAAGCTTCTATTTTCTCCGGAGTTACCAGGAAATGCTCCAGGATTACAGGCTTCTCCGCCCCTTTTTGTCTAGCCTGCTTCAGCCTAGGGCCGGGCATCTTTCCCTGCCCAAAGGCTTTGCCCAGGCACTCAACCATATTAAAGCCGGTGGAATGAAACACAGCTATTGGGGTCTGACTGGGCAACCTGGCATCAATCTCCAGCACTTTAAGCTTTCCGGCGTGAAGAATCACCTCGACATCCATGATTCCCCGCAGAGAAAGCTCTCCTGCCAGTTTTAAAGCCATCTCTTCGAATTCACGCTTAAGCCTCAGGTCCAGCCGGGCAGGTGCAAGCACCCTTTTGCAATCATACTGGGCATCCATCTCTAACTCCGTGATCTGAAACACTTGATAGTTTCCGGAGAAACCCATCACCTCGATGGAATAAGACGGTCCCTCCAGATACTCTTCCAAAATCCAATTGTCCCGAGGCTCCCGATGGAGAAGGCGCTCCAATTTCTCCCGGCAGGGAATAACCTGGACCCCCTCACTGCCACTACCATCCGAAGGCTTGAGCAGCATTGGGAAATGACAGTCAGGCCACGGCCGCGGGGCCGGAACCCCCATTGCCGCGAACAGCTGATTGGAACGCTGCTTGGACGACGAGATCCTATAGGCGTCCAGATCCAAAACACAAGGGATGTGGGTTCTCTGCCCAATGTCTGCGAGGGCTGTCAAAACCTCCAGATCTTCAAGGGCCGGCAAAATTAAATCCACCCCTTTAAGCCCAGCCACAAATTCTTCCCTCGACCTGAGTATGTCCATACAGTGGAATACATCCGCCAGCTGAGCCCCTTGGGCTTTTTTCCTGCGATCAAAAAGAACAACATCCCAACCGGCCTTTTTCGCTAAATAAGCAGCTTCAACACCCTGGAGCTTGCCGCCAATAATCCCTACCCGCATTGAACGGCCCCTTTCGCTGAACAAGCAGGATGAGCAGAATGAGCAGGCCATGATTCCAGCCAGGCTTGGTATTCCAGGCGGGTAGCCGGCTCTAAATGCATCCTGTTGAGGATGGGGATAATCTTCTCCAGGGAACGGTTGCCGTCGGCAATGTCACGGCTGCTCTGGGATACTCCCGCCAGGCCCGCCGCAGGCGGAATAATCGAAGTGACCACATTGGCCCCCGAATTCAAACGCTGTTCCAGCCCCCTTAAGCCATCCACATCAAGGGAAGCCGGGATCAGACGGTCAGGCATAACCAAGCGCATGATGGCAATAATCAAGAGTTCACGGAAATGAGACCCCGTTTTCCACCCGGCTAAAGGAGTGTTTTCCTGAGGAACAAAGCTCATAACCCGGACCTGGGCCGCTTCCATCCTTTTCATGGTAAGGATCGAAGCCGCAATATCTTCATGGGTGTCCCCGACGCCTGTCAGAATTCCTTCTTCGATAAGATACCCCATGGCCCTGGCCAGGCTTTTTTGCTCCATCCGCTCGTCATAGCTCTGACCAATCCGCAAGCGGTTATAGAGGGTCCGATTATGGGTTTCCTGATAACATGCGTACCAATCGACACCCGCAGCTTTGAATTTCTGCAGAACATCTGGGGATACGATCCCCGGCGATAGCATCACCGGCGTTTGGGTTTCCCGCTTAATTTCCCGGACTGTCTGCAAAAGTTCGTTGAATCCCTGGGGAGTATTATGGTACAACGGATCTTCTCCCATGGTCAGATCCAGAAGGTGCACCCCGGAATCCGCCAGCGCACGGGCTGCCGCGATGATTTCAGCACGGTCTTTGCGATAGCGCCGATAGCTATGGTTTGATTTGCGGTAGAGACAAAAGGTACAGTCATTCTTGCAAAACGTGGAAAAATATAAAAAGCCATAAAGAAATATTTTGTTCTGGAAGTACTTCTCACGCAGTTCCCGCGCAACCTGAGCGACACACCCGAATTGGTCCTCAGTTGTTTCCAATAACCTCAAAATATCTTCATGACTAAGCATAGACTCCGCTTTTGCCTTTTCTAAAATCTCTGCCAGCTTTAAATTCTGCATATCATTTTCTGCCTCCTGCCCCTGCAATCTCCTCCCAAATCTCTTGAATCTTTTGGCGCCTGATTGCTTTATTAAAGAAAGAAGAAGCTTCAGTTTGTATTATCAATTGATATTTAAGCGTACTCCATCAAGATAGCTCAGGCTTCTGGCCATACTCTGAACATGTTGTGTTCCTTCACGAATCATCAGAAGCCTTTCCAGACCAAAGCCCAGACCTACCCAGGGATCAAATATCTCCCATTTTTCATCAAGGAAGTGGGGCCCCATGGCCCCCGAAGCCAGCTCCAGATCGCCCTTCATCACATCTACCGTATCCCCATAAACTACCGAGGATTCCGTAACCAGCTCAAACTCCCTTATTCCCGCAGCCTCCAGCACCCAACGGGCCATGTCTCCAAGACGTTGATGCCGCTCTTCCAGCGGCGTCCCCAGTTCCGTGAGATTCAGCATGGTAAATTCATTAAGATGCTGTGCCCCCTGGGACTCTTTCCGGTAACAGGTTCCAATCTCGAAAATCCGGATCGGCTTATCCCACAGGCGCTCAAGCTCTCTCCACAAAGTGTATAGATTGGGAGCCAGCATCGGCCGCAAACATTTCTTCCCATCCAACCAAAAAACCTGGGAAAACAAAGGATGGTCCTCCCCTATGGTCATCTTAGCCAAGGCCGACTTCGTAATAATCGTCGGGGTCACCACCTGAACAAATCCCTGTTGGTGCAATGCTTTCGCTAATTTCTCCTCAAGCTCGAGCAAGGCGGGACGATACTTCACCGTGCGCAGCTGTTCCAAATGGCGTTTTCCCTGGCTCATCAGTTGATGTTCAATCCCCTGAAAAGCGCGGTCACGGCTTAGTGCATCGGAAAAACCCATTTCCAGCTGCTCCCCGGAGGCATTGAGTTCTTTCAGGCGTTGATATTGAACCTTTGTCCAAGAGCTGCTCAAGGGTGGGTCCCTCCTTGTTAAAAACATAAATGTGGCGGGGAGTACGGGAGTTTCACCCGCCTGCACGAATTTAGAGTCCGTGTGATCTATTCGATCCACCCCCCAGGACTTTTATACTACAGAAAGTATAAGCTTGCGCTATATACTTTCTAAGCATAAGTGCAACCAGCGATTTCGCCTCATTTGCAAGCATCGGTTTAAGGCAACAAGTGCGAAGACAGTGTCTTCGTAGCGAAACCGGGTTTTCTATACAATACTGCAATTTTTATGCCAAAGGCTCCAAGGAACACAGCAGGCCTGGCTCATCAGGAGAGCCAGGCCGCCACGAGTCATTTTTTACATCCGTTAAGTCACTACTACTTCCTCTAAGCATAATTGACTCAATGCAGAATACCCCTCTTATCCAAGTAGGTTCTCCAGGATTTTGCTTTACACCGCTCGCTTAAATTCGCTCACTTTTGTAAAACAAAACCCTTGGGTTGCCTTACGAGTCTGATCAGAACGGCTACGCGGTCCCGGGCCACGTTCTCATCCTCTGCCGGTGTCACCCGCGGCATGGGATTTTATTTACAGTTTCTTGGTATCGAAGACAAGGGTCTTCATGACCACAGGGATAACGCGCCCTCCCATAAGGGGTTTGCCAATATCAATATAATCGCAATTCTCCAGGCAGAGCTGGTCGATACAAATCAATTCTCTGTGTTTCCCGCACAGGGCCGTCAGACATTGACCAAGAATCTTGCCGCAGTCCTTTTCAATAATCAGAATTAAAGGCTTATCCCCAGCGATAAATTCATCTACCCCCAGCACAATGCCTTTGGCTAAGGTTTGGATGTCCAGAAAGGAAAGGGTTCTCGGGCCTTGAAAAGCCAGGGCAAGGTGCTGCGTTTGTCCTTCCGTGTAGAGAAGGGAAACGCTCTTTCTCACAAAATCCCCTATTTCTTCTGCAGCAGCGGGGATTCCAGCAGACTCCCTAGGAAAGGGCTTCGCCACTAAGATATTTCTAAGGGGCAAACTTGCTTGTCCTTGCACATGGATCGTACTGCCGCTCAGGCTGATGGACTGTGTGCCGGTTCCAATCACCGTGGCTCTGACCGTTTCCAGGGGCTTTATCAGGGCGAAGCCTGCGGCAATTATTTTTTCTCTTAACATCCAGCCCAGTAACGGACCCATATCGCCGAAAGCACTGACCTCTTCCACAGAACAGGGCGGTGAGTCCTTGTAGACGTAATCCGCCACTCCCCCGGATACCATGATGCTGTTCAGGGGATAATTTAAAGACAATGGAGGTGCCATCAGAAGTTCTCCCGTTAATGAAGAAAGGTTTTTGCTCAGGATAACTTCCACAATGGACTGGGCCATCAAGGCAGCAATTTCCCTTAGATGCTCCAGTTGAATAACTTCCCCCACCCTGATCCTGCGGCCCATAGCTTTGAGTACAGCTTGCATCGGCTGGGCAATATAAGTAACCCTATCTCCCCCAGGCTCAATTTCCAGCAGACGGCCCCCTATATTCAGACACGTGGTATCAATCGCCTGGCCCTCCCGGAATACGGCGAAATTCGAAGTTCCGCCGCCCACATCGATATTGACAATCTCCTGATGCTTTTCAGCCGAATATGCCCCGGCACCCGATCCCTTGCCCGCATAGATCGACTCCAGGTTGGGACCGGCGGCGGCGACCACAAAATCCCCGGCAAAGCCAGCCAATACGTCTAACAGCGCTTTGGCATTTTCCTTTTTGGCGGTTTCCCCTGTAATAATGACCGCCCCGCTGTCAATGTCCCGGGGGGTCACGGCCGCTAACCTATATTCCTCTTCAACCAGGCGGGAAATCTCCTCCCCATTGATAAGGTGATGCTCCAAAAGCGGCGTTAAATGGATTCGACTCCGATGAATCACTTCTTTAGCGGTGATCGACACACGTGGAACCAGGGTAACGCTGGCGGTATTTTCAATGGTGAGGCGACTTAAGACCAATTGAGTGGTTGTGGTCCCAATATCGATTCCCACACTCGTTATGATTTGACTATCTGACCGGCTCATCAGCACACACCTACGTTCTCCTTAGGATACAACAATTATGATATAACAAACCCTTGCTATCATGGCTAGTTTATTTTGGGAAGAATCATTTCCAGCTCAGGGTGAGGTCTGGGAATGACATGTACCGAGAGCAGCTCTCCGACACGTTCAGCTGCGGCCGCACCGGCATCTGTCGCCGCTTTGACCGCACCCACATCTCCCCGCACCATAACGGTGACTAAGCCGCCCCCAACACGGGTCTTGCCGATTAAAGCCACGTTTGCTGCTTTAACCATAGCGTCGGCTGCTTCAACAGCTCCCACCAGCCCTTTGGTCTCAATCATGCCCAAGGCATCGCTCATAAGAAATTCCTCCCTTGCTTCTTATCATTAACCTAATCGTTAACCTAATCCTTACCCTGGTGTCCCGTCCCACTGAGCATTCGGTTCACTGCTTGCCTAAATTACCATCTGCTTTATTGTCGTCTGTCATCGTAATACCACAATGACTCCTTCCTCCGCCCAGCAGACTGAAAAATGAGGCATGGCCTTAATTCCGTTAACCAGACCGGACACTAGCCGTTAAGGCGCACCCCGCTTGCCCTTGCTTTAAGAATCTGCTTAATCACATCCGCCAGATGGGCACCGGCCTCGGCCGGCGGAATTCCACCTTTATGAATGTTGGATATTACGGTTCTGTCCGCTTCCACAGTTGTTTCATCAGGACGATAGATCATGTAAGCGCTGAGACTCTCGGCTGTTCCCAGACCAGGGCGTTCTCCGATTAGGGAAACCACCACATCCGCATTCACAAGGCTAGCCACCTGATCTTGAACCCAAACCCGGCCATATCTGACAAAAAAGGGGTCGCCTGTCTTTATGCCTGAAACGGCAAGCCCTTGAGTTAAGGCAGGCAGGAGGTCGGGAATATTGGCTTCAATGGCGCTGGAACTTAATCCGTCAACGACGATAATCTGCACCTGAATATTTTTCTCACACTTCTGGGTAATGGTTTGAATCGATTCCTCTGATAGACGTCTGCCCAATTCAGGATGGGTAAGAAATTCTTCTTTGTTCCGTGCTGAACTTTGCACGGCAAAAAGATTCATCCGGCTTAAAAACTCAGGAGAAACATCCGCAAACACAGCATCCTGGGCAACTGCATGGTCGGCCAGAAATTTTAATAAGGAGGCAGTTTTCATTCTCGCCCCTGCTCTGCCAATGCCAATCCGGGCCGGGGTCGTTGCTTTCATGGCCTTGATAGCCTCTAAATTAGCCGGTTTAGAGACCAGAACTTCATCGGCCGACATAAGCGTGACCATGTCTTCCTGCCCAAGCTCATGGGCAGGAGTATCCTTTAAGCCCTTGGATATCAGGGTCTCCTTTTCCCCAGGAAGATTCTTTGCAGAAAAAGATGACCCTTCTTTTAACAACTCATCCAGGATGCCTTGTAGTATTCTTTCTAACTCCTTTTCAGCTGTATGCATCATTCTACCTCCCTTCTACTTATCGAAAACAGACGGATCCCCCGCCCGTTCTGTAAGCTGTCCGTTCTCCATGATTCCCATCTTCTCCAGCCACTTCTCGAACTCAGGCAAGGGACGCAGGCCAAGAATTTCACGGGTTGCGGCATCATCATGATAGCTTGTATCCTGATAGCTGAGCATAACATCGTCCCCTCCGGGAAGACCCATAAAATAATTAGCGCCCGCCATAGCGCAGAGCAGCGTGGCAATTTCCTGATCATTTTGATCCGCTTTCATGTGATTGGTGTAACAGGGAGCGATCCCCATAGGCAAACCATGGAGCTTACCCATAAACAAATCTTCCAGATCGGCCCGGATGACTTCCCGGCCCGAGTAAATCGTCTCCGGTCCGATAAATCCCGATACATTATTGAGCAGGAAAGGCCGGTAATGGCGCCCAAATCCATAGGTTCTGGACTCTAAGGTCATCATATCCACACCATGGTGGGCAGCCAGGGAAATCTCCGATCCCTGACCTGTCTCGAAGTACATTAAATTCGGCCCGGTGGCTGTTCCGTTGCGCTGGATAAGGGCAAAGGCTTCATCAATAAGCTCCTTGGAGATTCCAAAAGCCTCATTGGCCTTTTGGGTTCCCGCTATACTCTGAAAAACAAGATCAATGGGCACCCCTTTAGTGATCGCTTTCATTTGGGTGGTAATATGAGCAAGGACACAATTTTGAGTTGGAATCTCCCATTGCTGCATAAACTCTTTGACCGTTTCCAGGAGCCGGGACAGAGTGTCCACATTATCTTCCACAGGATTAATCCCAATTACGGCATCCCCCGAGCCATAGGATAGCCCTTCTTTTAAGGACGCCATCACCCCTTCCACTGAATCAGTGGGATGATTGGGCTGGCAGCGGAAGGCTAACGTTCCCGGAATGCCGATGGTGGTATTGCAATGGGCCTGATGCCGCATTTTTTTCGAACCATAGACCAGATCCATGTTGGACATCAGTTTGGCAACGGCGGCTATCATTTCGCTGGTTAAGCCGCGGCTGATGTGATTGAGATGGCTGCCTGTGGTGCTGTGATCGAGAATATACTCCCGAAGCTGACCCACTGTCCAACCCTTCATTTCCTGATAGATCCTTAAGTTAAGCCCATCATAAATCACCCGGGTTACTTCGTCTTCTTCATAAGGCAGAACCGGATGGTTATAAAGATCCTCGAGGGTAAGGTTGCTTAAGACCAGTTTAGCGGCCACCCGTTCCGAAGCGGATGTTGCCGCTATGCCAGCCAAAACATCACCGGATTTCTCCTCATTTGCTTTAGCCAGAACTTCTTTAAGGTCTTTAAAAGCAAAGACCTTATGATATACCTTCGCCTTCAAAATCACGAAGCCTTCCTCCCATCTCTCCTTTAATCGTCAGGATTATATAGCCGACAGTCATCCAGCCGGCTCACCCTTGGAACGTTTCTTTGTCAATGATCCCGATAACCACAGCATCGATGGGAGCACGCTGATCCTCCAGGCTTTGCCGAGCCGATGAACCGCTGGCGATCATGACAATTTCCGTTTCTCCTGCTCCGATGCGATCGGCTGCAATCAGGGTATTTCCGTATTGTTTAAAGCGGGGTCTCCCGCTCTCTTCATACGTTAAGGTCACCGGTTGTACCACAAGGAATTTAAAACCTTTTAAAGCTTCTTCTTTTCGTGTTGACCAGACATTCCCCAAAACATAGGCCAAGATCATGACTGCTCCTCCGTCTTACGCCTTAATTTGTTGCTCACACGCCAAGACATAGAATGCGCTTGACAGGCGATTAAGCGCCTGAACAAGATCAACCCGGCTGCACTCCCCATTCGTATCCGTAAAGGCCCGGTTAGCGTACAGTTCTACTTCGCGGATTTTAGCCCTGAGTTGGTGGAGCTTGATGACAGTCCCGCCCTGCTTATAGCTCAGGGGGGAATGTGACACGCCATAATATTGATGGGGATAATGAGAACGTTCCCTGATCTCCTCCGAAGTTAGTCCCCAAAGGGTTTTAAATTCGAAGGGCTGTCTTTTGACTTCGGCCGCCATAATATCCCGGGCAAAGGCTGCCACTTCCTCTAACTTTTTAACTAATTCCAACTCCCCCATGGCCTGAAAGCCTATTTGAGTATCGATCAGCAGGGTTTGAAAAAGATCCAGTTGTCCACGCAGAGCAATGACCGGATGATTTTTGCTGACCAGTTCATTTTGATATAAATGGGTCATTTGTTCCGGCTTGCCGCCTTTTAAATTAGTTTTTTGGGGTAAAGCCTTTTTAACTGCTGTTCCTGCCTTGTCTTCCAGTTGAATCTGTATTTGTTTGGAGCGGGCAAAATCCCGTGCTAAAGGTGTGAGCACACTCCCTTCCGGAAGTGTGATGATTGTCCCTTTGGTCTTTTGCCAGACTTCCCGCAGCTCCCTTTCTGTGATGATCATGCCGCCACCCCTTTAATACTTCATTCCGTTTTCGGCTACATCGATGACCGCTCGTTGGAAATCCTCACAGGCAGCCCGGCAGGCGCTTTGCGTACCCGTCAGCAAGGCACCGCCGAAGTTCGTTTCGGTAGGCGGACCATAAAGCACTTTCATCGCCACATCAGCCGCTTTGAGGGCGGCATCTATACCATAGATAGCCTCCAGGGGAGGGGCGATCAAATAGGCAAGGGGTTCACCTTCAGGAATCCCGGCTATTTGGGAAAGATAGCTCCCCGTACTGGAGATTGTATGAGGAAACCACGCGGTTTTCCCCCCATCATGGCTATAGAAAAAAGCTTCATTTTCCAAATAAGCAATGCACGCGTCAATCCCTGCCCGCACATCGGCGGGATTGGCAGCAGCCAAGATGCCGATGACTTCCCCGGAGCGGGGCCCGGAGGCATGAGCCGCCCCCGCATAAAAGCTCTTGGCATAAACCACGGCGACATCGGCCTTTTTCGTGGCCTCATCCAAAGCAACATAAGTCGAATCGTCTATGTTGCAAGTGATCATGCCTATGGATCTTTGATATTGAGCTAAACCGAGCTGGCCGGCCAGTTCCGGTGCTACATTGGGAATTAAACGGGTCGCTAATACCTTGGGTTTAACAGCCTCTATCATCTAAAATCCTCCTTTCTCTACAGTGCTTAATCGCTCATTCGCATTACCTAGATAAACACTCAATCCTTGTTCTTAGAACCTGGATATTCTTTTTATGGAGAGCCGAGATCTCATAAAAGGGCTGAGCAATCCCCGCATTGTTCAAGAAAGAGCGGGCAGCTTCTAAATTGGCCTGGGGTAAATCGATCTTGGTGATCACGCCGATGACCGGTTTACGAAAAACGCGGACAAACTTCGGAGGATAAGTCGAATAGGTCTTCGTAGCATCCTGCAGCGCCCAAATTTCCGAAACTTGATGGCTGAGATCGATAATCACATGATAGTAACGGGGAATCTCCAGATACTCCCCAGGGCAATCGATAAAAACTTCACTAAAGTTCAATGCTTGGGTTTTTTGATAGATCAGGGGCAGATCGCTTAAAGCTTGTTTAAGGGTCGTTTTGCCTGTGCCAACGCCGCCGATCAGCAATATTTTTGAATCATGCATTAGCTTCTCGTCACTTTCGCTGCATTTCTAAGCATATCTTTTGGAAATTACTGAAATATATAACTATTCTTGCAAGTCACTTTTAGTCCTGATATAATTATTTTTGATATACTAGTGGTCTGTAATATCTAAAGGTTTAGGTGATCCGCCGAGAAAAACTTTCGCAGGGGAAGGCGAAGGAAAGAGTAATACTGGACGTATTGCGATTGACGACAACGAAGCCCTGCGGAAATTTGGCCGGCGGGAACCAAATTCTTAGGTGTTACAGACCACTGGCGCATGCTATTGCTTTTAGCTCAATACATTAAGGTAGTGTGATATTATATGAGATTGGAACAACTCTATCATCTCGTTGAAGTTGCCAAATATAATTCCATATCCATAGCGGCAGAACGCATCTATATCACTCAGCCTGCGGTTAGTGCATCCATCAGCAAGCTTGAAGATGAGTTGGGAGTCCTCTTATTTAAGCGGACCACCAAGGGGGCCTACCCAACGGACATTGGCCAAACCATTATTGAAGCTGCCGAAGAAATACTGCAAAAAGTCGATTTTATTAAAGAGTTGGCCAACACCTCCGCCTTAGCTGGAAATGTCACCATCGCGACCATCCCCAGTATGTGTGATAAAATCATGCCCCATGTCTTGTCTTTTTTGAAAGAAGCTCATCCAGGCATCAGTGTTTCCCTGCACGTTGGCGAGTCAATCCAGGTATTAAACCATATTCAGTCCGGGACGGCGGACATTGGCATCGTCATTATGACTGAAGAAATTCAAGAAAAAAACATTTATTTTGAAAAACTCTTTCATGATGAATTTCTCATCTATGTCGGAAAAAACTCTCCTCTTGCCAACAAGCAATCCGTCACTCTCCAAGAAGCCCTTGAATATCCGGTTGTAGCCTATAATGATGAATTTTCCAGAAATAACGGAGGCATCACCAGTCTCTTAAAAAAATATTCTTCACCTAAAATTTCATTTCGTTTTGATAACTTCGAAATGATCAAACGAACCGTTTCCCAAGGAACCTTTATCTCATTTTTCCCTAAGTTTATGTCGAAAAACGATGTCTATCAGTTGTCCCATGAAATTGTTCCCATAGCTATTCAAGATGTTACTTTAGATATAACGATTGCTTTAATATGGGCTAAGCGCCACGTCTTTTCTGCCGCTGAGAAGGAATTTATCGCCATTCTTAAATCCTTTTGTGAAGAAACCATCGTTGAAGACTGTTCTTAAAAGACCCTGTTCAGAAATGGGTCGGAGAACTCCCCGGGAAATCGGCAATTTCCCGGGGAGTTTTAGCTTTATTCAGTCTGCAAGGGATTGATAAATTACGCCGCCTTCCACATCATGAGCCATCGGAGCGCCGGCTAAATGGCAGAGTGTTGGCACAACATCGACGATGCGAACCCGGCGATTGATAACCTCACCCTGTTTCACTCCCGCGCCCGCCATCATAAAGAGGCATTTTAAGGAGTATCCATTCAGGCTCATATTGCTTAACCCATTGCCATGGGTTCTGTTAAATTCGGGCTCCATCATATAGAAGATATCTCCGCAGTGGGGGCCTCCCATATTTAAGTACTCCATATCCGACCGATTCAAGGCTAAGCTGATCACCCGCTTGCCCGTTTGCGGATCTCTGTAGGCGTATAAATCGTCAATGATCCTGCGAACAAGGTCATCATAATCTTTAGGATCCACTATCCCCTGAGGGTCTCTTCCTTTGAGATTGATGTAAATATAGGTGGCACGCTGGGCAACAGCCTGGGTATTCTCCCAATCGATTTCCACTTTACCTTTGACTTCTTTAAGCTTGGTGTAGCCCAATTCCCCCAGTACACCCACATTAAATCCCCACATATCCCCGATCAAGGGATGAATGATATGACGATCTCTGCCAATGGCCGCGTGATCGGAAGCGATCACCACCGTTGTCTCCTCATCGAATAATTTCATCATTTTGCCAATATAAGTATCCGTTATCTGGTACATTTTGAGTATAATCGCCTGATAGCGCTCATAATTCGGTGTTGTGGCCGGTATGGTATAATCGAGATAGAAATGATTCAGCATATCAATACCGTGAATATGGCTGCAGAAGAGATCCCATTCCTTATGTTTCAGGAGATATTCCTGAGCTTTGACCTGCCATTGATACATTTCTTCCATGGTCTCCAGGACGATGGTATCCGCGATATCATTATGACGATCAAAGTTCGAGGGCTGCATCATCGGGCCCACCGCTTTGTACAGTTCCTCACCGATTTCCAGAGGGCTGAAATAGTTTTGCGGCTTCAGGTCCAGAGCAAAAGAGTAATAGAACTTCATACTCCTGCCCTCGGCAGCCAGTTCTACCAGCTTGACTTTATAGGCAACCGGTTTGCTTTCCCCTTTGTAATGGTAGCTGTCATAGATCCAATCACTCCACCCATTGATCACGACCTCACCGATAGGCTTTTCATCCTGCTTATTCACAAATATCTGCAATTTATTGTAGTTCTTTTCATCATCGGCGACGATTAAGCCATAGCGCCTTGTCTGGCCCTCATTCACAGTGAGCACGACTTCCTTGGCCCCGGCCGGTGCCTTGGCCCACCCCTGGGCCGCCTTGATCGGGGCAATGACGCGGTCGCATTTTGCCGAATCAGCCTCCTCTTCACTTCCCCCTTCTGCCGTGACGCAGCCGGGGTGCTGATACCCAAAGCCGTCAAAATTCTTGATCTCTGCTTTCAGCTCCGAAACCTCGCCCTCAACGCGGCAATCCGTACCGCTAAGGTCAGCTTCATGAGGTATTACCTGAATGGGAAAATCACCTTCGCTGCATTCAAAAATCTTTTCGTAGTCGATATAACCTCTAAGGTTACTGAACATGCTGGTGCCATCCACAACAATAGCGTTAGGGTTGGTTGGGGGCCATGAGGTGGGATAATTGAAGATAATACTCTTTTTGCCAGCCCGATTGAAGGCATCCCAGATATACTCCGCCTTACAAAGTTCTGAATTCCAGCCAAAGTCCAGGATGTCCAGGGGATTTCCCAGCGTATGGTTCCAGAAGCAGGTAATGCCATGGGTATTTGGCCAGGCTCCCGTTGCCAGGGAAGCCCAGTTCGGGGGGGTAATCGTGGGCAAAGCCCCCTGCATACCAAGATCCTCGGTCACAACACCCGATTCCATGAACTTTTGGAAATTGGGTAATTTACCTTCCGCAATCAATTTCTTCATGAACATCGGATCAGCGCCGTCTAAACCAAGCAACGCAATTTTTTTAGCTTTTCCGTAGCATTTCATTTTCTTTCCTCCTGTTTCATCGATTGTCCATCTTAGAAATATTTAATATATCAGGAAATCGACTTTCATGTTATTATTTTCACTAACCACTTTGGGGGGGTACCTCAGTTAAATAACTTTGTTTCCTTTATCCCTTCCCTTCTTAAATATATAATCAAAATATCCTATGTTTAAATATAATTATTCTATGAGCAAAGTATATCCCATGGCCGATCCGTTGTAAAATTACTCATATTTATATGGCCTATAAATACCGAATACTTATTAAAAGTTTTCCTAATGAACCACTAAAGGAAGCCCTGTTCCTTTAGTGGTTCATTGTTAAGCAATCATTATATCAATGATCTGGCAACTCCATATTCATCCTCAGTCTCCTCCACGATCGAGCGCAGCGTGGCCGCTATCTTTTCCGGCAGAGGCTCAGGGGTATAATTCTCCAGTATGGAGATGGCCTCCTCATAGGCTCTTTGGGTGAAGTCTTTGGCCCCGGCAGCCAGCCAATTCTCCCTCATCGACCGGTCTACGAGCTTGCTCTGGGACTGTGTTCTCATATGGGCATAGGTATGATCTTCGCTAATGAAGTTGCCAGCGGTACCTACCGACTTGATAACATCCACTGCGAGGGTCTCGTCCGTAACACTGATCCCACCGACCGCCTTTTTAATCATCCTGGCCATCTCATTATCCATCAACATTTGAGCATAATCAAAGGTGATGCCGAGTTCCAGCATACCGGCGCCATAAATCAGATTGGCACCGGCTAAGGCGGTTAAGAACCCAGTCAGAGTAAATTCATGACTTGCTTGGGCATCGGGAATCTTGCTGTCTACCTATCCACCGGCAACCCAGCTGGGCAAATTATAATATTGGGCCAGTTTCGCCACTCCGGCATTGATCATGCCCAGTTCAGGGGAACCCACCGGCGCAGTCATATTTTTCATATCCATAATCGTTGTGGAACTGCCGTAAAGAACAGGTGCCCCCTTGCTGGTCAGCTGGCTGAGCACGATGGCCCCCAGCACCTCACAATTATGAGTAACCAAGGTTCCCGCCAAAGTGATGGCAGACGTCGCTCCGGACATTCCCATCGATAACATATTGACCGGAATACCTGCCCGCGCGCCCTCGATAATGACCTCAGAAGCATGATTAACTATCTGCAGGGGACTGGTTGGACAAATATTGCAGGAGAAAAGGGGCCGTTCCCGCAGCTTATCCTCGCCACCGGCGACGGCCGCCGCCATCTTTAAAACCTTCTTAAAATTGCGCCCGCCTTCAACACCTATAAACACATGTTTGGAAGTGTTGTTAAAAATGACTTCTGCATTATGCACAACGGCAACACTGGGATGAATATCCTGTGGCGCCACCGGTCTCAGCACCGCATCCATCTGATCCATGGCATCACAGAAACGGGTGATATTGGCCACATCCCGCCTTGTGGTTTTCCTATACTCTTTCGTGTAGGGATCAATGATGGAAACACCTTCACCAAAGTTGATAAAACCAACCCGTTTGCCTCCCAAAACAATATCATTTTTGGGATTTCTCCCCGCCAGCACAAGGGTGCTGGGGGCTGATTGTATGGCATCCTCCACTAAATATTGGGGAATCTTTACTACCTTCGTTTTAAAATCAACTCTGGCGCCGCCTTCAGAGAAAATCTCCAAGGCTTCCTGGCTTTCGATTTTTAGTCCTGTATACTCCAAAACTTCAAGGGTACTCGTGTGGATGGCATAGAGTTCTTCATCGGAAAATCCGGCAAGCCCAAAGCCTTCCACCCGGGCAACGCCCGCCTGAACCATTGATCTCAACCTGGCCACCTCCTTAAATTATTAACGTCTAACTTTTTGAATATAGGACTTAAGCATTTTATCCGTTTCCGGATCGAGGAACGTCTCAGGAGCATTCCGCAAAATTTCTTTAAATTTGCGGTTAGCTCTCATGCCAATATCCTCCGACCCGGCATTTTCCCAATCCGCGTAGGATTCCCAGTCTGCCAAAGTCGGGGTCCAAAGGGAGCGGAAATGTTCAAATGTACTCATTTCAACCAAATAATTTCCCGAATGTCCGACACTTTGAATAATATCCACTGCCAAAGCAGCATCCGACGTATCGATTCCAGCTTTGACCCGCCTGACCCGGCTGATCATCTCTTCATCAATGACAAATTTTTCGTAAGATGTGGCCATGATGGCATCCAAGACGCCCAGGCTTTGCACTGTCATATGGGCCCCGCTGAGCATCCCCAGCATCAAGCTTTGCATGGTCTCATAACCGGCCTGGCAATCCAATACCTTGGCATGGGTAATGCCCGCCATCGTTCTGGTCGGCAAATGGTAATAGTCCAGCCCCATCTGCAAACTGGCCGTATTGATCAGCATGGCTTCAGGTGCCCCGGCAGCATAAGTTGCCGCCTTCATATAGCCTGTGGTGGATGCCACAGAATAAACGACGGGCACTCCGGGATTGATCAGCTGCGCCAAAACCAAACCGGCGAGAATCTCTACATTCTGCAGAACAGCCGTGCCCAGAAGTGTTATGGGACCGCTCACCCCCGCAATAATGCAAGGTGCTAAAAGCAAGACCTGATTCCTCTTCACATACTCGATCATCGTTTCCAGAGTCTCCGTCCCATACCCCAAAGGACTGAGGGGATTGACCAGTACAGAGGTATAGTGTTTATCCGCAAGATTACCGCCTACTGCTATTTCGATCAGATCCAATTGTTCACGAACCTCTTGGGCATCCGCGCAAAACCCGATATTCGGTTTATCCGTGTTTTTCAAAATTTCATACATCATGGCATGATACTTGTCTTTAGGCGCGACATCGCTGGGATCAACCGGAATTGAGCCGACAAGATCAACCACGGGGCTGGCCTGGCATAGTTTTTGAATATTAGCGTAATCCTCCAAAGTTGCCTTGCGCCGTCCCTGATCCAAATCCTGAATATAAACCGGCCCGACATTAGGCTGCACCAGCATCCCTTCGCCCACTATAACTGAATGACGATCATTTCTGGCTTGCATTCTAAAGCTTTTCGGTGCAGTTTCCAGGGCCTTAGCCACCATTGCTTCGGTAATGAATACTGTCTTGTTTGCTATTTTGGCACCATGGGTTCGGAAAATATCTAAGGCTTCATCATTAAGCAAAACCACCCCTGTCTCTCTGAGGATCTTTAATGAGGCCTCATGGACCCGCACCAGATCTTCCTGAGACAGTACTTCCAACTTTGATTTAAGTGCCATTCCTTCCCTCCATTCGATGCTACAGCTTAACTGCCCTCATACAGCCCGTTGCGATGGGCCGTCAGGTAGTTCATGCAATACGCATCCTGTCCCAATAAAGCCTGAGCTGCTGCAATCGTCCCCATCATTCCCTTGTCCGTTGGATTCAGGATGTAGCCATCCATGCCTAAGGTCATGGTTTGCACGACAAACAGGCGATTAAGCACTTTGCGGTTAGGAAGACCAAAAGAAACATTGCTCAAGCCGCACATAAAGTGAACATCAGGATAGTGGGCTTTTATGGCTTTAATCGTTCCCAGAACTTCCTCTCCGGCGGTATTTACCGTACTGATGGGTTTTACCAAAGGATCGAAATAGATATCCTGATCCGGTATCCCACTTTCTTTCAACTTCCCATACAGGCTTTCCACCACCCGCATCCGATCCTCGGTTGTTTCCGGCATGCCTGTATCATCCATACACAAAGCAACTAATTTGGCTTTGTATTTCTGGGCAAGAGGGAGAACCGCTGCAACCCGCTCCTTCTCATCTGTAATCGAGTTAATCATCGGCTGCCCGAACTTGCAAAGGGATAAGCCCGCCTCCAGAGCTTTCGGGTCAGGACTGTCAATACAAAGAGGCGCTTCCACAACCTCCTGGATTGCATTGACAAGCCACTCCATTATTTCAACTTCGTTATAGACCATCGTGCCGCAGTTCACATCAATGTAATTGGCACCGGATTCTGCCTGTTCCTTAGCAATTTTTTGGATATAGGCCTTATCTCTTTTTTCTACTGCTTCGTTAATGGCCTTGCGGCTGGTATTGATCAATTCACCAACAATTAACACACCATACCTCCTCTCTCTATTTAATTCAAAAATCCTTTGGCCATATCTTTGGCGGCCATAGCATCTGCACAGTACCCATCCGCTCCGATTTCATCCGCGAAATTTTGCGAAACAGGTGCGCCGCCGATCATCACCTTAACCCGATCACGAAGTCCCGCTTCAGCAATCAGATCGATGGTCCCTTTCATGTTCAGCATCGTCGTTGTCAGCAGGGCGGATAAACCTACTACTTGAGCATTGTGTTCTTGAATGGCTTCAACAAATTTAGCAGGAGATACATCGACACCCAGATCGACCACATTAAAGCCGCCGCTTTCTAAAATCATGACCACTAAATTTTTGCCAATATCATGCAAGTCCCCTGCCACTGTTCCGATAACGATGGTTTTAGATACCGCCGTTTCTTTCCCCGCGATCAAGGGTTTTACTAACTTCATCCCTTCACCCAGAGCGCGGGCACACATCATAACTTCAGGTACATACATCTCTCCCGCCTTGAATTTAGGAGACACAATATCCATACCCGCTAAAAGGCCATCCGATATGATCGCAAAAGGATCGGCACCATGATCGAGCATGCTCTGAGTCTTCTCCTTCACCGAAGCGGCATTTCCCTGGAAAACAAGTTGGGCCAATTGGGCAAAATCACTCATTTTCAAAACTCCCTTTCAAAATATTCCCGGAATTCAATATGTTCCGCTATCGATTATATATAGCAAAAATCATGCCAACTTGCCAAATCGGGGATATTCGCCACTCCCTGTCCGGATTGCTCCGGCCACTGTACCCATTTCCATTTCTCGCCATAACTTTTGTGTATACTGGCCAGTAATAATAACTTCTTGACTTATTTTAACAATTCATTCAAACTCAAATTAAGTCAAGAGAACTTAATCACAAAGGAAAGGAGGATGAGCCTTATCATCGAACATAGAGTACATAGCGATTTTGATTTAGACAAAAGCAAACTGATAAAAATTCTTGAAAATTCTTTTGATGAAATCTTTGTCGTCAATAAACACGGTATTGTGATCTATGTTAACGAAGCCTGTCAGAAAAATTATGACTTAAAGCCATCGGACGTCATTGGCAAAACGGTACATTATTTAGTCAGTGAAGGGTATTATACCCCGGCCATTGCCCCGCTGGTCTTTAAAACAAAAAAAGCCGTCACCCTTGAGCAGGAAACCAAATCCGGCAGGAAACTGCTCGTGACCGCTATCCCGGTATTTGATGAAAAAAATGAACTCGATTTTATCGTCATGAATAGTCGCAATATTACGGAAATAGAGCAATTGCGGCAGGATTTAGAAAAAACAAAGGAGTATTACAAAACTCAAATTCAACAATTACGTCAAAAAGAGCTTTCGAACCAGGATGGATTAGTCTTCCAAAGTGAAAAAATGAGAGAATTTATGCACACTGCCCAAAGAATAGCTCCCTTTGACACCACTATTTTAATCTTAGGGGAATCAGGAACAGGAAAGAATCTGCTCGCCAAACAAATTCACACCATGAGCAACCGCAGGCACGAACCCTATATCTGCATAAATTGCGCAGCTATTCCGGAACAACTGCTGGAGTCTGAACTATTCGGCTATACAAAAGGGGCTTTTACAGGAGCTGAACGTTCAGGAAAGCCAGGACTGATCGAGCTCGCCCATAAAGGAACTCTCTTTTTGGATGAAATCGGGGAAATTCCTCTATCCCTTCAAGCAAAGCTTTTACAACTTGTCCAGGACCATACCTTTATACCCATAGGAGGAACGGAATCCAGGCAAGTGGACATTCGCATTATCAGCGCGACGAACTGTAATCTACCGAAGTTGATTGAACAGGGCCGATTCAGATTAGACCTCTACTATCGGCTAAATGTTATTGAAATTGAGATTCCTCCTGTGCGCGAGCGAAGTGACGATATTGTTCTTTTATTGCACTATTTTCTAAATAAATTTGACATCAAATATTCTACATCCCATTATTTCAGCGAGGAATGCCTGGCCGTTTTACAAAATTACCAATGGCCTGGAAATGTTCGGGAAATTGAACATTTGGTTGAACGCTTGGTGATTACCGTTTCAGAAAATTGCATTCTCCCTAAGCATTTACCGCTACCCAAACATGCTGCTATGCCTGAAGATACTGAAAAAAGTCCTTCCGCTCTAATGAAGACGGCACTTAACAAAGAATTAAGGGATGAATTCACTGAGTATTCCTTCAAGATTAAAGAAAGAGAAACCATTCTGGAGTTATATGAAGAATTAAGGAGCTCCTATAAAGTTGCCAGCATTTTAAAAATCAGCCAAAGCAAGGTATCGCGGATTGTGCGGACTTATTCAGAAAAGAACATGTCAAATTCTTAACTGAGACCGGGCGAAAAAAACCTTAAAACCTGTAATGACCGTCATCTTATCTGATAGGTGGCGATTTTTCCCTTGCATCCGGCAGGTAAGAGCCGCCACAGCCTCTGAGCCCGCGATACTGCCGGAACAGGCACGCCTTTTCCAAAATAACTGCCGAAAAAGCCTGGATAAAATTAAAGTTTTTAGGGAATTAAAATAAAAACTATCGATTACTCCAGAGTTTTTGGCTATACTATTCATAGAGGAGGCGATGTTATGATCCTTAGACCGCTCTATATGAACACGCTGAAAGAATACCGGGACGTTCCGCTTGTCAAGATACTTGCGGGAATTCGCCGTTGCGGCAAATCCACCATCCTGGCCATGTTGCGGGACGACCTTTTGAAAAACGGCGTCCCTGCAGACCATATCATCAGCATGCGCTATACATCGGAGGATTTTGATGACGGCCTGACCGATAAGCAGATGTATAACGATATAAAAGAACAAATGAATGACAAAGAGCGCTATTATCTTTTGCTTGATGAGGTGCAGGAGATAGCGGGGTGGGAAAAAGCCATCAACAGCCTGCTTGAAGATTTCCAGACGGACATCTATGTTACCGGCTCAAATTCAAAACTGATGTCAAGCGAAATATCCACCTATTTGACAGGCAGATATATCTCTATCCCGGTGTTTACCCTTTCCTTCGCCGAATATCTGGAATTCAAGAAAGAAAGCATGTTAGCGAAAAAAGAGCTTCTGAACGAGTACTTGCGCCTGGGGGGCTTTCCGATTGTGGCTGCCGGCAGTTTTGATGAGTCCTCCGCCTATCAGATCGTGGAAGGCATCTACCATTCCGTGATCACAAACGACATCACCAAACGGCACAACATCACGAACTTCGATTTGTTCAGCCGTGTTGTAAACTATATCGTTGAGAATGTCGGCAAAACCTTTTCCGCAAATGCCATCGTCAAGTTCCTGAAAAGCGAGGGGCGTGCTCTATCCGTTGAAACCGTATATAACTATCTGCAGTGGCTGGAAAAAGCTTTTGTCATCTATCGCTGCCAGCGCTATGATTTGCAGGGCAAGTCTGTATTAAAAACCCAGGAAAAATTCTATCTTGCGGATACCTCCCTCAAATACTGCATCATGGGATTCAACCCGAAATCCATAGCCGCAATGCTGGAAAACATGGTTTACTTTGAACTGCAAAGAAGAGGCTACAAGGTCTATATCGGTAAAAACGCAACAAAAGAAGTGGATTTCGTTGCGGTGCGGCGGGATGAGCGCATTTATATCCAGGTGTGCCGCCGGCTGCCGGAGGAGCCGGACAGAGAGTTGGCAAATCTTCTCGAAATAAAGGATCATTATCCCAAGTATGTTGTCACACTGGACGAATTCGCCGCAGGCAATATCAATGGCGTAAAATTTGTTCACCTGGCGGATTTCCTGTTAAGTGACGAGTATTAAGCCCCCGCTAAAAAGCCTGTGCTCTTGCGTTATAAACGCCTGGAGCACAGGTCTTTTAAATTACCTTTTGGGTCAACTTAGGTTGAAATATTCAGTTAAAAGGGCTTAATCCTTAAATGTGGTAAAATATGGATTAATGCTTTTTATATTTGTTAATGCGTTAGAGTATAATGGATATAAGCCGGGGCACAGCCTCGGTCTTTGATCTTTTTACAAAAGCAGAACCCGCGCCCCGCTTAAGAACTATAGCTCACTGAAATCCAAGGTGGCAAAATAATCCTCCAGTGTTTCCGCCCGGCGGATCAGCTTCACACTGCCATCAGCCTGCAGCAATAACTCAGCATGACGCAGCTTGCCATTGTAGTTGAAGCCCATGGCATGCCCGTGAGCACCTGTATCATGAATCACCAGAGTATCCCCGATCTCGATTCTGGGCAGTTCCCGGTCCACAGCAAACTTATCGTTATTCTCACATAAGCTTCCGGTCACATCATAGATATGGTCCTCAGGCAGATCTTCCTTGCCCATGACGGTGATATGGTGATAGGCGCCGTAGATTCCCGGGCGCATCAGATCGGACATGCTGGCATCGACACCGATATAATTTTTATACGTATCCTTGCGATGAAGGACTTTGGTCACCAAATAGCCATAAGGTCCCGTTATCATGCGGCCGCATTCCAGGCAGATGCGCAGGGGCTCTAAGCCTTTGGCGACGATCTTCTCTTCGTAAACTTTGCGGACACCTTCTCCGATAGTTTCCAGATTGACCGGCTCTTGTTCCGGACGGTAGGGGATGCCGATTCCTCCGCCAAAATTCACAAATTCCAGGCGGATTCCCAGTTTTTCTTTCAGCTCTATGGCCAGATCAAACATCATCTCTGCTGTCTCGATGAAGAAATCCGGGTTCAGTTCATTGGAGATGATCATAGTATGGAGTCCGAAACGCTTCACCCCTTTGTCACGAACGATCTCGTAAGCCTGGAATAACTGTTCCTTGGTCAAACCATATTTGGATTCTTCGGGGTTGCCGATAATGGCATTCCCCGCCCGCAGCGAACCGGGATTATAGCGGAAGGAGAGCACCTCCGGCAAGCCGGTATGCTTTTCCAGATAATCAATATGGGTAATATCATCTAAATTGATGATCGCCCATAAATCCTTAGCTTTTTGAAATTCCTCAGCAGGGGTATTGTTGGAGGTAAGCATAATGTTCTCCTCGGTGATCCCTGCTTTTTCCGCCAGGATCAGTTCAGCCAAAGAACTGCAGTCGGCTCCGAAACCCTCTTCCCCCAGGATCTTCAGAATATAGGGATTAGGAAGAGCTTTGACGGCAAAATACTCCTTAAACCCCGGCGCCCAGGCAAATGCTGCCTGCAGTCTTTGGGCGTTTTTGCGAATGGCTTCCTCATCATAAATATGAAAAGGGGTACCATAGTCCTCCATGATCTTCTGCAACTGCTCTTGATTAAAAGGTAAGTTTTTTACTGCCATATTCTGATCCTCCCCTATATACTATAGACTACCCACCGCTAGAGATTTTAAAGTTTGGTTGCAAAAAAACGGCTGCGAGTCCCCTCGCAACCGTTTTTTAAGGCAAAATCAGCTTAAGCCTCAAACTTCACGAGATAGCACTCCACCGGAGTCCCGGTGACAGTCTTACATTTTTTCAATGGAAGACCAGCTAAGACCCTTTGTCCTGGGCCTTTGCTTCGGCAGCGATTCCTTTCCTTATCCGTCCTAGCCTGACCCGCTCGGGATAATTACTCTTAATACACTGCGCCTCTATCATTCACTCTATGAATTATCTATACATTATGGAACAAGATGTTACCCTTGTCAATACATTGCTTCTGTATACATTGCCCTGCCTTTATTTTTTCTCATTCTGCAGATTTTCCATAACCCCCCGATTATGAAAAACATCCTCCACCTCTAAAGTAATCTGACCGCCTTTGCTGCTGTCTTTGGGCTGCTCGCCATAATCCATGGCCTGTGAGCCGGACTCTTGGGTCTGGCTGATCACACCTGCCGGCTCCCATAATTGCCGTTTCAGCTCTTTGCCGGTATTCTTCTGGTCGTTCATCCGGGATTCCTCCTTTTATCCTGACCAAATCATGGTCTTGCCTATTCTCTCCTTAGAGTACCCGGAATCGACCAAAATCATGTCAAAAAAACAGTCCCTTCAGCGGCTCAGCAAGGGAAGTCACGCCGATGATGAAAAGCAAGCCATAGACCAGTTTCTTGAATTGAGCTTCGTTGATTCTCTTTCTCAAAGGCTGACCGGCCACATAGCCAAGGACAACCGCCAAAATCATGCTGACGAGGGTGATGCCAAAGGGCAGGGTGAAGCTTTCCCGAAACACAAGGATTTTTAAAGCGCTGGTCATAGCGTATTGGAAAAAGAAAAAGGTAACGGTGGTTGCCTGGAAGACATCCTTGGTCAGGTGCTTGATGAGCAATGCGACAACGGGGGGACCGGGAATGGCCGCCAGGCCGTTGAGCAAGCCTGAAGAAAAAGCAACCATGACAAATCCCTTGGCGGCTGGGTTGATCTCCCCTTCCTCAGGAACTTTCTTCTCAAGGGCACTGCTTTTGAGCTGCACCCATTGATAGGCAACATAGCCGATAAGGATAATTCCCACCATCCCTTTTATGTACAGTTCATTCATATACCCACTCAGGACAACACCCAGGGCCAATCCGGGAATCCCTATAAGCAAAAGCCGGAGGACTAAATCCCGGCGGACTAAGCACCGCATTTGGAACCCCTGCACCGAGGAACCCATCATGGATAAAATCATTCCCGCCAAAAGAGCTTGTTGGCTGGGCAAAACAAAAAGGAGCAGAGGTACCGCCACCAGCCCGAACCCAAACCCTGTCAAAACCTGAATAAAGGTTGCAAAGAACGTAATTCCACTCATGGCGAGCCATAATTCCCATGATAACATCTCCACACAAACACCCTCTTTAATCTAAACTTAATCTATTTATGACTCTCTGCTTTATGAGTATTCCCTTTTCTTCTCTGAATCTTGACAGCATTCCCTGTATTTCCTATAGTGAGTTAAGAAGGAAAGGTGATTCTTATGGCTCAAAAAACCAACGCCGCCCGCATCCTCGATCAAGCCGGTATAGCCTATGAATTAATCCCCTATGAGGTGGATGAAGCGGATCTTTCCGCCACTACCGTCGCCCAAAAGGTAAACATGCCTCCTGAATTGATCTATAAAACCCTGGTAACCCGAGGAGATAAAACAGGCATTCTCATCGCCTGCATCCCTGCCCATTATGAGCTGAACCTTAAGGCCCTCGCCCAAGTGAGCGGCAACAAGAAAATGGAAGTGGTTCCTCTCAAAGAAGTTCAGCCCCTGACCGGTTATATACGGGGAGGGGTCTCTCCTTTGGGGACCAAAAAAAGATACCCGGTCTATTTTCAGGAAGATATGCTCCAGCACGAGAAAATTGCCGTAAGTGCCGGGACGCGAGGCTTGCAGATCCTTGCTCTGTCTCAGGACCTGCTCAGGATCACCCAGGGCAAGGTTGGGCCCATCGCTCATCCTGCCTGAATCATCATAAATCTTCTCCTTACACCCTGAACTCCCTCCTCTCCTTGTATGAAGACGGACAAGAGGTAAATACTAACCTTATGTCACTTTGAATTACCAGGGTAAAGGAGAGATTCTATGAGCTTCCGGATTCCTCAGTTCAATCCGCCTGATTTTGACGGTGAGCCTTTGGCAAGTGCTCCCAATGCCACCCTTGTCGAAGTCCTTCAGGATGGGGTAGCCCCCGACCATTTCCATGGTATGTCTATCTATCCCGAATACTTTAAAATCAACGGCCAATGGCTCCTTGCTTCCCAAAGCCGCATGGACGGTGTTCCCGTGCTCATGGAGAACGGCACGATGCAAATCATCGAATTCCGCAATCTGAAAAAAGGCCATAAAGTGGTGATCGGGCGGACGGAAGATGCCAGTGAAGGCATTTATGTCTATGCCGAAGGTTTTGCTTCCAAGGACAGCAATAGAGATATTTTTGCCTTTCGCTCCGGCCGTTCCCGGGAGACGGCCTATTCAAAGGATTATAACCATCTTTATGATCTGCTGCGTCACGAAAAAGACAACGGTTATGTGGTTTGGGTGCTGGGACCTGCCGTGGTTTTTGATTACGACTCCCGGGTGGCCCTGGCCGCCTTGATCGAAAAAGGCTATGTTCACGCCATTCTGGCCGGCAATGCCATGGCCACCCATGATCTTGAGGCCGGCATCCTGGGTACTGCTTTAGGGCAAAATATCTACACTCAGGAGTCTCAGCCCAACGGTCATTACAATCATTTGGATGTCATCAATATGGCCAGAAAAGCCGGGTCACTGGAAAAACTCATTGAAGCTCAGAACCTGAGTGAAGGTGTGGTCCCTGCCGCCTTAAAAAAGAACATCCCTTTGATCCTGGCGGGCTCTATCCGTGATGACGGTCCCCTGCCCTCTGTATGGGCCAATGTCTACGCAGCTCAGGATGAAATGCGCCGGCAAACCAAACAGGCCACCACCCTCATCTGCCTGGCCACTCAGCTCCATACCATCGCTGCCGGCAATATGACACCTGCTTATACCCAGAGGGATGGGCAGCTGCGTCCTGTCTACATCTATGCTGTGGATGTGGCGGAGTTCACCTTAAATAAGCTGAGAGATCGGGGGTCTCTCGAAGTCACCACCATCGTGGCCAATGTCCAGGACTTTCTCGTCAATGTCAATAATAATCTTAATGAATAACAACCCTATGGGAATGAAGCCAATTGCATAAGTTAAAACAGAAAAAGGCCCCTGGCCTAGAGGAGGAAAAAAGCATGAAAGTGAAGATTATCCAATCCCTTCGTCAGGAAGGGCTGGAGCAGAAAATGAATGCCTTCTTTCAAGAGCATGAAGGGAACATCGAAATCATTGAAATCCAATGGAAAGCTTTTTTAGAGCATTATGTAATGATCCTCTATAACGAGAAAAAATAGTCACGAATAAACCATCGTGACTATTTTTATACACTAATTATATAACGAAAGAGCTTTTTAAGGAAACAATTAAATTCAACACTAAGCTTTCCGGGGTGGTATAGTTCGGATCTACATTAAAGTAGCCGTGACGGGGAAACTGGAATTTATCCTGGGGTTTGGCCTCTTTCATATAAGGTTCCACAAACCCTTGCCGTATTTCCAGAGAATTGGGATTGATATAATCATCCTGAATTAACGGCTCATAGAGGCGAAACTCTGCCGGCACTGCCTGAGTGGCTTCCACCCAATGAATCGTCCCCTTGACCTTGCGGCCGGTAAATCCTGTGCCGCTTTTTGTTTCTGGATCATAGGTGCAACGAATCTCGATGATCTTGCCCTCATCATCCTTGATGACCTCTTCACACTTAATAAAGTAGGCATCCATCAAACGAACTTCATTGCCCGGGTAAAGGCGGTGGTACTTCGGCGGCGGAACCTCCATGAAATCTTCCTGCTCGATGTAAATCTCCCTGGAAAAAGGAACCTTGCGTTTCCCCATCTCAGGGTTCTCTTTATTGTGATCGGCATCCAGCATTTCCACTTGGCCTTCCGGGTAATTGGTAATGATCACCTTCAAGGGACGGATGACCGCCATGGGCCGGGACACTTTGAGCTTCAGATCTTCCCGAATAAAGTGCTCCAGCATTTTGGAATCCACCACACTGTCCGCTCTGGCCACACCAATGGCTTGGGCAAAATTGCGGATGGCTTCAGGGGTATACCCCCGGCGGCGCAGCCCGGAGATGGTGGGCATTCTGGGATCATCCCAACCGTCCACCACTTTTTCGTCCACCAGCTGCTTCAGCTTGCGCTTGCTCATCACCGTATTGGTCATATTTAAGCGGGCAAATTCATATTGATGTGGGACATGTTCCATCTCACATTCCCGAACGACCCAATCATAGAGGGGACGGTGATCTTCAAATTCTAAAGTACAGATAGAGTGAGTTATCCCTTCGATAGCATCCTCTAAAGGATGGGCATAATCATACATGGGGTAGATGCACCATGTGTCCCCTGTATTATGGTGGGTGGCATGGGCAATCCGATAAAGGACAGGATCCCGCATATTGATGTTAGGGGAGCCCATATCGATCTTAGCCCGGAGAACCTTTTCTCCGTCCTTAAATTCACCTTGACGCATTCTCTCAAAGAGCTCCAGGTTCTCGGCCACGCTGCGGTTGCGGTAAGGGCTTTCCTTACCGGCCTCAGTCAGGGTGCCGCGGCTTTTTCTAATCTCCTCAGCGGATAAATCACAAACATAGGCTTTGCCCTTTTCGATCAGCAAAACGGCTCGCTTATGCATCTCCGCAAAATAATCGGAAGCGAAAAAGAGGTTGTCCCAGTCAAACCCCAACCACTTGACATCTTCTTTGATGGATTCTACATATTCAGTATCTTCTTTGACCGGATTCGTATCATCAAACCGCAAATTGGTTTTTCCTTTGAATTCGTCGGCCAAACCAAAGTTCAAACAGATGGATTTAGCATGCCCAATATGCAGATAACCATTGGGCTCGGGGGGAAACCGTGTCGTGATTTCTTCTACCTTTCCCTCCCGTAAATCCTCAAGGATAATGCTGCGTAAAAAATTAGAGGATTTATTCTCGTTATCCACGAATACCAACCTTTCCTAGGGAATCTTATCTCCTACTGTAACGGAAGATCTCTCCAGTAGTGTTACCCGAATTCTTGTCCTTCACCCATTGCTGCTTATAAATGATAGTCTCCCGCAGCCTCCGGCTGATAAAGAAGTTTTTCCACCTTAAAGCGGACGACACCACCGGGAACCTTCCAGTCGATGATATCTCCTTCCAGATAGCCCAGAATAGCCGTCCCTACGGGAGCAAGAATTGAAATCTTATCCTCCAGAAGATCGGCATCCTCAGGATACACTAAAGTATAGACGGTTTCTTCCCCTGTCTCCAGATCCTTCAGCAAGATTCTGGAATTCATGGTGATGGCATTCTCAGGGATCTTTTCAGAAGGCACCACATCTGCTCCATTTAACTCATGCTCAAGATCTTTTAAGTAATCCTTGTTTTTAGCGCTGCCAAACTCTCTTTCCTTATTGATAAGTTTGAGCAGACGCTCACGGTCCACAGCTGTAATACTGATCTTTCTACTCATTTCTCCTGAACCTTCCTTTTCTAATGATGAATAGCTAAATATAGAGCGACTATCGCCAGATAGCCGCTGTCAAAAGTTTATGTACTTCAAAAAGGGAGAAATCACTAAACCATTCTAATTATATACTATTTTCTATAATAAGTAAATGTTAGGCATATTCCCAAAAATAATTCTTGAATAAAATGGGAGCGGTAATTATAATCCCGTTTTCGACAGTTGAAAATGAATAAAAGAGGGTGAAACCGCTTGGT
>VSSQ01000254.1_pt1 | contig 58200 bp, 58 predicted proteins | sample 4763081 | NCBI WGS metagenome assembly VSSQ01 (sample SAMN12137344, study PRJNA551015) | bioreactor metagenome | isolation source: SDC9 anaerobic chlorinated ethene degrading culture | place: USA: Knoxville, Tennesee | collected 2015-01-01
ATGCATTAGGGGCAGAAACAGAAACAATACGTCTGTCGGCGTTATATTGTCCCGTAAATGGATTAAAGATATGTCCGGTGTGACTGGGCATCTGGATAGAACGAATGCCTGAAACAAGACAAATTCAAATCTGTTGATTATCATTATATAAATAATCCGACTGATGTACCTGCGACTATCTTATAATATTTAATTTTATTTCATTATACCCTACCGATAGTTGTATAGTATTATAATACATAATTATATTGCATATTCAGGTGCCTCGGCAATGCTCTGCCTAAGCACCTGGATTGCATTATTAAACAGGATGCAAATTTTAATACGTCTCATATATATAAGACATACATATTATTTAATACGTCTCATATATATAAGACATACATATTATTTAATACTATGTATACGAATAGGATGAAATCTAAGGTGCTATTCTTTTGTGAATGTAAAATCTTTACCTCCTTGCTTCAATATCATTGTGTTCGATTCGGGATTAAAATGCATGATGATTCCAGCCATTTCAAACCTAAATTTATTGATGTCGAAACATTCTAATGGAAAAGCTGGCTGACCAGCTCCCTGGCCATGTAGCACACCTTTATCAACAAATATCCTGAGTTTAATAGGTAGTTCCGGACTGCTGTAGTTCCCGGTAAGTGTTTGAAGGTCGCCTTCACTTACCTTTAATAGGTTACCGAATACCGGAAAGGTATAGGTCGGGTCGCCGGTAACAATACGCATGATATCAATAGCTATATTGTTAAGTGGATAGACAGTGCCATTGGATGTAATAGCCACCGAAAGATCTAGTCCGGGAATAATAAATAAAGTTGATTGGAATCCATCTATACTTCCTCCGTGTCCATAGCCCTGTTCTAGTCCGAATCTATATGGAGACAATCCCAGACCATATCCATCCTGCATTGCAGTCATCAGTTTAAGTGTCTCCGATTTAACTATTTTGCCCTCCTGTAATCCCCAAATAAACCTGTTCATATCCGATGGTGTAGAAGAAAGGAATCCTGCACCTAAAGGAACACTGGGGTCTGTTTCCGATTCCAAAGCCCAATGCGAGTTTTGAGGTGTCGCAACCGGCAGATATCTGTAAGAAGATGCTTCATTCTTTTCCGGATCGATTGCTTCGAATATGCGTGTATGGGTTAGTCCACATGGTTTGAGAATAAAATCATTCAATAGCTCGTTGTAAGATTTACCACCTGCATCCTCGGCAATTAAAGATAAAAGGATGTAGTTTGAGTTTGAATACTGATATTTGGATCCGGGTTCAAAATCACTTCCTAAAGCCGCCAGTTTTTCCAACATCTTCTGCTTACTGAATACAGAGGTATTCCATTGTAAATAATCAGGTAGATTGGTAAAATTGAAAATTCCGCTACGGTGACGCAATAGTTGTTCGATCGTGATTTTATCTGCATTTTTTATCTGGGGGTAATACCGACTTAACAGGTCGTTAGTAGACAACTTCCCTTGCTCCGAAAGCTTCATGATTATACTGGCCGTATACGCTTTGCTGATGGATCCTATTCTATACCGCGTTTCTTTATTTGCTTTGAGCAATTTCTCTACGTTGGCAAATCCATATGCATTTCCATAGATTTCTTTTCCATCTTTGAAAACAGAAATACTTCCCATGCCTTTATCATTATTCCGGATCAGCTCAATAAGGCTGTCAAGCTTGGCAACATAAGGTTGTTGGGCACTACAAACATATATACTTAAAAGACTTACAAGGACAATAAAAAGGCTGGTGCGTGTTTTCATAATGGTTCGTTTTATAGTTTCATAAAGAAACAAAAGGTTAATGAATTCTAATAATATGTATAGTTAAATAATCTTATTCCATATAAAAATAGTGAATCAAATAAGAAAATAATCTTTTAGCTGCATTTTTACATTATATATAGTCTTCTCGAACTTAATAGATGGTCATAATGCAAGAAGTCTATGTTATTCCATTCCAGCAAATGTATATGATGTGTCGGTATTTTCGTTATTTTTGTCGGGAATTGCTGTGCAATAAATAAACATTTGTATGAAAAGATATCTATATATTGCTTTATTATCACTTATTGGATTAATGCTTCGGGCGGAGGTGCCTTCACCCAAACACGAAATAAGGGCGGTCTGGCTTACGACCATTTATGGACTCGACTGGCCACAAAAGCCTGCGACGACCGAGTACGGACGGAAAATGCAACAACAGGAATTATGCCAGATACTGGATCGTTTGAAAGAAGCTAATTTCAATATGGTATTTGTTCAGGTTCGTATGCGTGGAGATGTTATCTATAAATCGGCTATCGAGCCCGCCTCGAAAACATTTTCGGGAAAATATGGAGTGATGCCCGGTTATGATCCGTTGGCTTTTGTTATTGAAGAGTGCCATAAAAGAGGAATGGAATGTCACGCCTGGATGGTTACTTTTCCGGTAGGAACTGATAAAATAGTAAAAGAACAAGGCCGCAACTCGGTGGTTAAACGGATGCCCTCACTCTGCAAGCGATTTAACGGCGAGTGGTACCTCGATCCGGGTGTACCGGGAACAGATCAATATATTCTTTCTCTAGTAAAGGAAATAGTGAATGGATACGATGTGGATGGGATTCATTTTGATTATATACGCTATCCAGAGGAGGCTAAGAAGTTTCCCGACAGGGCAGCTTATAATAAATCGGGAAAGGGGATGCCTTTAGACGAGTGGCGCCGTTCCAATATTACCCGGATGGTATCCATGATTTATGATTGGGTAAAGGGAGTGAAGCCCTGGATTCAGGTTAGCAGTTCTCCTTTGGGTAAATACAGCCGTATTCCGAAAGTACCCAATGCGGGTTGGACTGCTTACGAAAGTGTTTATCAAGATCCCGGAAAATGGTTGCAGCAGGGAAAGCACGATATGGTGGTACCGATGATGTATTATAAGTTTGATAATTTTTTTCCGTTTGTAGATAATTGGGTAGAAATTAGCAACGGACGGATTGTTGTACCCGGGTTAGGGGCTTACCGGATGGACAAAAAAGAGGCTGATTGGGAAAAAAATGATATTACCGATCAGATTGATTACAGCAGATATTATGGTGGTGCCGGTTGTTCGTTTTTCCGTTGTGCAAACGTGTTGGACAATACTAAGGGTATTTACGACGAACTGAAGAATGTATACTATAAGTATCCTGCCCAGCTTCCTCCGCTCAAATGGTTGGATGATGCTGTTCCGGAGGCTCCTTCAGAAATTAAAGTTCGCAAAGAAAATAATGAACTGGAGCTTACCTGGGATGTGCCCGAAGGTAAGAGTGATTCTTTATCTTACACTGTTTATTATGCGATTAATGATTCGGTGGACACCCAAACATCATCTCATATGCTGGCTACCGGAGTAAGAGGAAATTCCTTCCGGTTACCGCTTACAGATGAAACAGAGAGAATGTATTCATTCTGTGTTACCTCTTCTACCCGTTATCGGATAGAGAGCAAACCTTCGAAAGAAACTATTTATTATTTGCTTCCGTACGAAAAATAATAGTTAAAAATAGAATGGACTCGGTTGGAGTTTTGATTATTTTATATCTTTGTAGCAGTTATATATTTTTATTATAGCTTTAAACAGATGAAAAAGACAGTAACGGTTGTTTTAATTCTCTTTCTTGCCTGTATCGTAGGATATGGGGGAGCAGGGGTTAATTATATAAACTATTGCTGTCACGAGTGTGCTGTACAAGGGGTGGATGCTGTGGTTAACGATCTGTGTTGCGAAACACACGGGCACGATCATGTTAATTTTATGAACGAGAAAGGAGAAGTGTTCCGTCATGACGGCGACTGCCTTAACTGCGGTTTGAAGCGTGTTAAATTTGAATGGACAGATGATACGGATGATATACCTGTGATACAGGTTCCTTCATTTGATCTGAGTTACTTAAATTTTGATATTGTTCAATCGTTGATTCCCGCTGTACCTGTTTACAGCCATTGTTTTGTTCCGCTGGATGGGCCGCCTATACTATGCCCACGTGTTTATTTATCGCTTCTCACTACACTTCTGATTTAATTTTTAAACGATTTTGTTCCGGTTGCCTGTAGGTTGCCGGATGAAGGATTGTAGTCTTATCCCGAACAGGATATGGAATGTTACCGTATCTAAAAATGGATAGGAAAGGCATCAGTGTATTAACGTTTAAGAATTTGAATATGTTGAAACAAGTATGTTTTTTACTTTGTATGATGCTTATTCCGACAGGATTACTGGCGGATGGTGTTGTAAAAGGTCATGTTTATGATGAAAATAAACAGCCTGTAATAGGAGCAAATGTTTATTGGGAAGGCACACAGGAAGGTACAACAACCGACTTACAAGGGTTCTTTACTTTAAAGAGTAAAGGACCTGAAGCCAATCTGGTAACAAGTTATATTGGTTACCAAACCGTAGCTGTTGCGGTAAAAGACAGTAAAGAACCTTTGGTTATTGTGTTAAAAGGAGAGGTCTCCTTAGACGAGGTAGTGGTAAGTGAACGCAAGGTGGCTACAATTTCAAGTAGAACAAGTGTGCTTCAAACCCAGAAAATAACTTATGATGAGTTGTGTAGAGCTGCCTGTTGTAATCTGGCCGAAAGTTTTGAAACTAATCCATCGGTAGATGTCTCTTATAGCGATGCTTCCACGGGAGCGCGTCAGATCAAATTATTAGGTTTATCCGGTACTTATGTACAGATGCTTACCGAAAATTATCCAAATTTCAGAGGGGCCTCTTCTCTTTACGGATTGGATTATGTCCCGGGCGCCTGGATGGAGAGTATCTAGGTATCTAAAGGAACCTCTTCTGTAAAGAATGGTTATGAGGCATTGGCGGGGCAGATTAACGTGGAATTTAAGAAGCCGCAGACAGCCGATATTTTCTCTGCTAATCTTTTTGCCAGTGATGCCGGAAGATATGAAGCAAATACTGATGCATCCTGGCATATAAACGATAAGCTGTCCACAGGTTTGTTGGTGCATTACTCCAACGATAAAATGTCGCATGATGATAATGGGGATGGTTTTCTGGATACACCCTTAAAAGAACAGGTAAATCTGATGAACCGGTGGAGCTATAATTCGGGCTCGTATGTGGCTCAATATGGTGGACGTTTCTTGCACGAAAGCAGAATAGGTGGTCAGGATACGCATCACGGCGGCATGGTTAATCCCTATGTAATAGACCTGAACACCAACCGGGCCGAGCTGTTTACCAAACAGGCCTATATTTTAGATAAAGAGAAGGTTGAGAGTGTAGCACTGATTCTTTCGGGATCATATCACGAACAAAAGTCCATGTATGACATTACTCCCTATAATATTTATCAGAATAATGTATATGCCAGTCTGATGTATGAAAAGGAATTCTCGCATGCACACGGTCTGAGCACCGGATTGAGTTTGAATTACGATGGATTTAATGAGAACCTGGTACTAAACAACAGATGGACACCCTACAACAGAAGCGAAGTGGTTTCTGGAGTATATGCACAATACACCTATAATCTGAACGATAAATTCATTCTGCTGGCAGGTATCCGCGCCGATTACAGCGAAAAATACGACTTCTTTGTAACACCCCGGGTACACATTAAGTACAATCCATTCGATTGGTTCCATGTACGTGCTTCGGCAGGAAAAGGATATCGTACAGCCAATGTGCTTGCCGAAAATAACTTTCTGTTGGCCAGCAGTCGCAAAATGCGTATTGCCGAAAACCTGGATCAGGAAGAGGCCTGGAATACGGGTTTGAATCTTTCATTCTATATCCCTGTTGACGGGAAGGAACTTACATTGAATGGGGAATGGTATTACACAGATTTTAATAAACAAGTGGTAGTGGATGTGGATAGTAATCCCCACGAGGTGAGTTTTTATAATCTGGAAGGCTCTTCCTACTCAAACAGTTTTCAACTGGAAGCAACTTATCCGTTTTTCCGTGGTTTCACTCTTACGGCAGCCTATAGGTATACCGATGCCCAAACCGACTATCGCAACGAAGCGGGTATGATTTACAGAATGAAGAAGCCTTTGGTAAGTGATTACAAGGGGTTGTTAACGGCTTCGTATCAAACCTCGCTTAAAAAATGGCAGTTTGATGTTACGTCTCAATTTAACGGAGGAGGAAGAATGCCGTTGCCGGATACCACCCATCCATTGTGGGATAGTAAATTTAAGGATTACACGGTTGTAAATGCGCAGGTTACCCGTTTCTTCCGCAGATGGTCCGTCTATGTGGGCAGCGAGAACCTGTTTGACTTTACACAGGATACTCCAATTATAGATGCTTCGAATCCTCGTGGTGATAATTTTGATGGCTCAATGATTTACGGTCCGGTTCACGGACGCAAGATCTATGCCGGAATCCGTTTTAATATTGCAAGAGATTGATTTGTGAAACAACCAATAATGTAAAAGTATGAAAAGAATTGTTTTTATTCTCGTATGTACCTTTTGTGTACTGAGTACTGTTTTTGCACAAGATGTAAAAAAGAAAAAAGAGTCGGCCACTTTCTTCATCGAAGCAATGGATTGCGATCATTGTGTAAAGAAGATAGAAAAGAACATTGCCTTCGAAAAAGGGGTGACAGATTTGAAATGCGATTTATCTACGCGCACGGTCGTTGTTACTTACAGAGCTGATAAAACATCGGCCACCCGTTTGGTTTCGGCATTTAAAAAGATTGAGATGGATGCTGTTCCAGTAGATAATGGCGCCGGATGTGCTGTTCCTGTCAAAAAAGAAGACGGAAAGCATAAGCATTAACCAGATCATTTTTATCTTTGCGTAGCCTCTTTTAAGCAATGGACTCTGTTCCGGTGCTAAAAGAGGCTACCTCTGTTTTTTTTATAAACAGAATGCAGCATTTGTTTCAATGTTTTCATCTAATTTGTTGAACGACCTCTGCGGAGGAACTGAATATCTGACTAAATGAATGAACAACAACTGATAGAGGGTTGTAGGAAAGGAGAGAGGATGGCTCAGAAAGAGCTTTACGAAACATACTCCCGCAAAATGATGGGGGTCTGTCTACGCTACGCAAGCGATAGAGAGACGGCCCGTGATTTACTGCAGGATGGATTTGTAAAGGTTTTTACGGCCCTTGATTCTTACGCCGGTTCGGGTTCGTTTGAGGGTTGGATGAGAAAGATATTTGTAAACTCTGCGCTGGAGCATCTGCGTAAAACGGATATTCTGAGAGAAGCAGTAGATCTTGATAATACTGCGGAGCTGATGCATCCGGATAATTCGGTTATTTCTGAAATGTCAGCGGCCGATCTGCTCCAACTGGTACAGGAACTTCCTCCCGGTTTCAGGACAGTATTCAACCTGTTTGCCATAGAGGGGTATTCTCATAAAGAGATCAGTGAAATGCTGGAAATTACCGAAAGTACATCAAGATCTCAGTTTACAAGAGCAAAACAGTTATTGCAACGGAAAGTAAAAGAATTGGATGAAAGATATGAACGATAAACAAAGAGATCAATTGGAGGATATATTCAGATCAAAGTTGCAGAACTTTGAATCGGATCCCGATCCGGCCGACCTGGATGCTATATTGCAGCGTCTGCCAGCCCGGAAGGTTGTTCCCTTAAGACGAAAATGGCAATATGTGGCTGCTGCCGCAGCTATTGTCTTTTTGATTGCAACCGGTACGTTCTATTTCTATACGGAGGAAACATTGCAGTCTCCTTTGGTACAGCAGGCCAGACAGGAAACCGAAGTGCTGGATAATCAATTGAAACAGGAACAATTGAAAACCATTACAGAGCCTGTTCAACTGGCTGATGGCGAATCGGTACAAGAGAAGAAAGACAGAACGTATACGAATAAAAAAGTGGACCGTATTGCCAGATCGAATGCTGCGGTGCAACCCGCATCCCAGATAGTCTATCCGGTTGAAACGGAAACAGATTCGGTGGCGACCGAAATACTTGATAAAGCGGATGGAGTGTCTTCCCAACCGAGTATAGTTGCGAATCAGGAAAGTGAGCCGAAACCGGTTGCCGAAAGAGCTCCGGAAACACGTCGTCTTATTGCCGATGCAGGTCAACCGGATATAAAAAGGGGTGAAAAAACGGACAGAAAATGGAGTTTTGGCCTCGGAAGCGGTAGCTTTACTGCCGGATCGGGCAATACGATTAATACGTATACATTTAAGAATTCCATGCAGGCGGATAAAGGGTTGATGTATATGAATGCAGCATCCATCAACAGTGAGCTTCCGAAAACGGATATACATCATGATACCCCGATTACGTTTGGGTTGGCTGTAAGCAGACGATTGAACGATCGGTTTGCATTGCAGACGGGACTTAACTTTACCCTGCTGTCGTCTGATTGGAAAACGAACGGAACATTTCATACAAAGACGAAACAGAAACTTTATTTTCTGGGAGTACCTATGTCTGTAGTCTATAAAATTGCTGAATGGAATAATTTCCAGTTCTATACTTCAGCAGGAGCTATGGCCGAGATCAATGTAAATGGTATAGTTAAAAACACACTATTCTCCGAAGGAATTGATTTAGGTACGGAAAGTGAAAAGGTGCGGATGAAGGAGTGGTTATGGTCGGCCAACGCAAAGGCCGGAGTAAGCTATCCGGTTTATCGCTTTGTGAATGTTTTTGTTGAAGGCGGTGTGGCATACTACTTCGATAACGGAAGTTCAATTGAAACCATTCGCTCGGAAAAACCGTTTAATGCGGGATTTAATGTGGGATTAAGATTGGGATTTTAATAATAAATTAATATAATTACTAAAAAAGAATGAAGATGAAGAGACTTAGAATGACTACGCTGACGGTTTTGGCTTCGGCGATGGTACTGTTAACCTCATGTTTGGGAGAAGGCGGAAGTGAAACCAGCCTTTACGGCATAGCCGGTGTTGTGGAATCTCAACCGTTGACCTACAAAAAAGTGGTCCGGATTTCGGATGGTAGCCTTATTTATTCGCCAGGTCTGGACTCGGATGCTTCTATACAGCCGGGTGATTGTTGCCTGATTGACATGTATATAGATTATTCTGTTCAGAATGTAGAACAACTGGGTTACTATGCTGCTACGATATCAAACTATGTGGATGTGGATAAGTGGCCTACAAGCTCGTCTACCGACTCACTTAAAGTACGCCCCAACGAGCAGATGATTTACGATATTCCCTCGTTGAACTTTATCAGCAACAAGCTATTTGTTTATTCGCAGCATAAAGAACAAACAGATCAGAAAAATACGTACAGACTAACTTACAATCCGAACGAAGAGGTAAAGGAAGTAGACGGATACAGAATCTATAATTTTTACTATTCATGCCAGAAGGTGCAAGATGGTAAATCTCCCGAAATCACCCCCTATCATGTTAATGCATTTGATGTGGAGTATGTATTGAAACAGATTGCTCAAAAGGAGAAAGCATTGGGCAATGATAAATTAAGCTTTAAAATTAATTATATTAAAACAATTAATGCCGACAGCAGCTTTGTGAAAGGGGCTACTCAACGCATTACGTGGGATGTAAGCTCAATATTGGGTACATCCAATTAATTTTCAAATAAACGGTGGATTAAAGGGAATTGTCTGTGGACAGTTCCCTTTTTTTATTGTGTTCTTTTATTGGAGGTTTAATGTGATTTCAACTATAAAATACAGTAAGATAGTAGAAGTTATGTCTTATTTTTATACTTTTGTCTTTCAATTAGAAATGTGAAGATGTATAAGGAGATAATTAAATTAGTTATACTAATTATTTCTCAGCCGGCAAAGGCATGGGAGATGCTTTCCCTGAAAGAAGACAAAGAGGAAGACTTTCTATCTCGGTTTATTTATCCGTTGATTGGAATGGTAACGTTGGCTGCTTTTTTAGGAGTGTTGTTCACCCGGAAGGAATTTGACGTTGAGCTTGCATTGAAATCGTCCATTAAAACATTGGTTTCTTTTTTTGGTGGATTTTATCTGGCATCCTACCTGCTTAATGAACTTTGGGTGAGTATATTTAAACGAGTGAAAGATATGAAACGCTGGCAATGCTTTGTCGGCTATTCGTCGTCATTGGTGTATGCACTTACTATCGTACTCATGCTTTTGCCGGAATTCTTTTTTCTTCGTATCTTTATTCTTTATACGGTTTACATTGTGTGGGAGGGTGCAGAATCTTACATGGGAGTAGAGGAAAATGTGAAGTTGAAATTTGTTGGTATTGTTTCGGCGGTGATATTACTTGCACCTATTATCATCGACTTTCTGCTTTCCATGTTAATGCCAGGTTTACGTTTCGAATAATTCAGAAAAATGAAAGAGAAAATTAGTAATAACATACAGATCAAAAACAAACGGGCCACATTCGATTACGAATTGCTCGACACTTTTACGGCAGGCATTGTGCTTACCGGTACGGAGATTAAATCCATCCGTTTAGGTAAAGCCAGTCTGGTGGATACCTTTTGTATCATGGAGAAAGGCGAGCTGTGGGTGAAGAATATGTATATTGCCGAGTATTTTTATGGTACCTATAACAACCATGTGGCCAGAAGAGACCGTAAAATGTTGTTGAGCCGTAAGGAATTGCGAAAAATTGAAGGAGCTTCTAAGAACAGTGGCTTTACGATTGTGCCGATTCGTTTGTTTATCAATGATAAGGGCCTGGCCAAGGTGGTTATCGCAGTTGCAAAGGGGAAGAAAGAATACGACAAGCGTCATTCCATCAAGGAAAAAGAAGACAAACGGGAGATGGACCGTTTATTCAAGAAATAGGAATGGGAACTCACTTGGAAAGGATCTGGTTGTGTATCAAGAATGCATTGCCTAAGTCTGCCAGAACTTGTATCTGGCTGTTGAAGATTATATTGCCCATCTCTTTATTGGTCAGATTGCTTGAGTATTCGGGCTGGTTGGCCGAAATATCCGGATTCCTTTCTACGCTTTTCTCGCTTGTAGGATTACCCGGCGAGACAGCTATCATTTTTATAACAAGTACCTTTGGTCCGCTGTACGCACCCATCGCATTAATTACTTCGATGTCGTTGGGATTAAGAGAGGCGACCATCCTTGCAATAATGTGCCTGGTATCACACAACCTCATTGTGGAATCGTCCATACAGGCAAAAACAGGTTCTTCTTTCTGGGGAATGACCATCCTGCGTGTATCGATGAGCTTTCTGATTGCCTTTACCTTAAATCTGGTGCTTCCTGAATGGAGCGGACAAACAGTAGGGAAGGCATTAGCAGCTACGCAGGATACAAGTTTAAAAGAGGTGCTTATCCTTTGGATTACCGGATCCATGTCGGTAATAATCACTATTTTGCTGATTGTAACAGGCTTGATGATTCTGCATAATGTATTGGATGAATTCCGGCTTATGAAAAAACTGTCCGACCTATTTGCTCCTTTGATGAAGATTTTCGGTCTGCCCCGCGATGCTGCATTCTTGTGGCTGGTTGGGAATGTAGTAGGTCTTGCCTATGGCGGAGCGATTATGGTTGAGCAGATGCAATTAAAAAAGCTTACGCAAAAGGAGGGCCATCTGTTGAATCATCATTTAGCTGTCTCTCATTCATTACTAGAAGATACTGTTATATTTGTTGCTATTGGAATTCCCGCTCTTTGGATACTTGGAACCCGGTTGCTTTTTGCAATCGCGGTGGTCTGGGGCCGGAGGCTATACAACTTTATATACAGCCGTAATGTTATTAAAAGACCTTTGGAAGGTTGACAAGCTTTTTTGTTTCGGCTTGTAAATATTGAAACATCTCCCGATTAATTATAGCAACATATGAACAAGCAAACTTTTTTACGACTTCTCGAAGAGCGTATCCTCATTCTTGATGGAGGAATGGGTACGATGATTCAGGGATATCGTTTAGGCGAAAACGATTACCGCGGCACACGCTTTGCGGACATTCCCGGACAGGTGAAGGGAAATAACGATATGCTCTCTGTTACTCAACCGGAAATTATCAAGACAATTCATCGTCAGTATCTGGAAGCAGGTGCCGATATTTTTTCTACCAATACATTCAATGCGAACGGTATTTCCATGGCGGAATACGGTATGCAGTCGTACGTACGTGAAATTAATCTGGGTGCAGCAGGTATTGCCCGTGAGGTAGCCGATGCATTTATGAAGGAACATCCTGATAAAACTATATTTGTTGCCGGTTCTGTAGGTCCTACAAACAAAACAGCCTCAATGAGTCCGGATGTAAGTAATCCTGCCTACCGGGCCGTTTCCTACATGGATTTATATAACGTCTATAAAGAACAAGTAGAAGCGCTGGTGGATGGCGGTGTAGACATTATTTTGTTTGAAACAACATTCGATACCTTGAATGTGAAAGCCGGGCTGGAAGCGGCCGAGGTTGTATTGAAAGAAAAGGGTAAAGATCTGCCTATAATGTTGTCGCTGACTTTGGCCGGACAAGGAGGACGCACGCTTTCCGGACAGACTTTGATAGCATTTCTGGCTTCTGTACAACATACCAATATTGTAAGTATCGGTCTGAACTGCTCTTTTGGAGCTGCCGATATGAAGCCATATCTGCAGGAACTTGCAAAATATGCTCCCTGTTATGTTAGTGCTTATCCAAATGCGGGTTTGCCAAATAGCTTGGGTGAATACGATGAAACTCCCGAAACGATGGCTGGACACATCAAACCCTTTGTGGATGAACAGCTAATAAATATAATTGGCGGATGCTGTGGTACTACTCCTGCGCATATCGCCCGTTATCCGGAACTGGTAAAGGGTGCCAAGCCCCGAAAACCAGCACCCAAACCGGATTGCCTGTGGTTATCCGGTCTGGAACTGTTGGAAGTAAAACCGGAGAATAATTTTGTGAATATCGGCGAACGTTGTAATGTTGCCGGCTCCCGTAAATTCTTACGTCTTATTAAAGAGGGAAACTACGAAGAGGCTCTTACTATTGCACGTAAGCAGGTAGAAGATGGCGCCCAGATAATTGATATAAATATGGATGATGGAATGTTGGATGCCGTAAAGGAGATGACCACATTCCTGAATCTGATTGCCGCCGAACCGGATATTGCCAAAGTACCTGTAATGATAGACTCTTCTAAATGGGAGGTTTTGGAAAAAGGGTTGCAGTGTGTTCAGGGCAAGAGTATTGTTAATTCAATCAGTCTTAAGGAAGGAGAAGCCGAATTCCTTTCACATGCCCAGCGTGTTAAACAATTAGGTGCTGCAGCTGTGGTTATGGCTTTTGATGAGACCGGACAGGCAGATACTTTCGAGCGTAAAATAGAGGTATGTAACAGGGCTTACCGTCTGTTGGTGGATAAGCTTGACTTTAATCCTCATGATATAATATTTGATCCGAATGTGCTGGCCATTGCTACCGGTATGGAAGAGCACAACGGATATGGTCTTGCTTTTATTCAGGCAGTGGAGTGGATCAAGAAGAATCTGCCCGGAGCCAGAGTAAGTGGCGGTATAAGCAATTTGTCGTTTTCTTTCAGAGGAAATAATTATGTGCGAGAGGCAATGCATGCCATCTTCCTGTATCATGCCATTGGTAAAGGGATGGATATGGGTATTGTGAATGCGTCGGAGGCCGTAAGTTACGACGATATCGAACCTGGCTTCCGCACATTGGCTGAAGATGCTATTCTGAACCGCCGCCCCGAAGCCATGGAAGAGCTGATCAATTTTGTTCAGAATCTGAAGGTTGAAAAAGAGGGTGCGACGGAAGACAAACATGAAGCCTGGCGGGAGGGTACATTGGAAGACCGTCTGGTCCACGCGTTGGTTAAAGGAATTGGCGATCATCTGGAAGCCGATCTGGAAGAGGCGCTGACAGCTTATCCTAAAGCGGTCGATATCATTGACGGACCTCTTATGAAAGGGATGAATATCGTAGGAGATCTCTTTGGTGCCGGTAAAATGTTCTTGCCTCAAGTTGTGAAAACAGCCCGAACCATGAAGAAGGCTGTTGCAATCCTGCAGCCTGCCATCGAATCGGAAAAGGTGGCCGGCGGTGCTACCAAGGCCGGAAAAGTGGTATTTGCCACGGTGAAGGGTGATGTGCATGATATTGGAAAAAATATTGTATCTATTGTACTTGCGTGCAACAATTACGAAGTGATTGACCTGGGTGTGATGGTGCCTGCCGATGTTATTATAAAGAAGGCAATAGAAGAGCAGCCGGATTTTGTTTGTTTAAGCGGACTTATCACCCCTTCACTTGAAGAGATGGCTCATGTGGCTTCCGAAATGGAAAAAGCGGGATTATCCATCCCGATGATGGTGGGTGGTGCTACTACATCCAGACTTCACACAGCCTTGAAGATTGCACCACATTACAGTCACCCGGTGATACATGTGTTGGATGCATCACAAAATCCCATTATTGCCTCTAAATTTACCAATAAGGATTCGAGGGACGAGTTTGTAACTCAATTATATAGTGATTACGAAGCGTTACGACAGTCTTTTGCTGCCAAAAAGGAGGTACTTGTTCCGCTGACAGAAGCAAGGGAAAAGCATATTCCAATCGATTGGAAATCGTATGAACCTTTTGTGCCGAATCAAAAAGGAGTACACGTATTACCCTATATTCCGGTGGAGGAGATTGTTCCATATATCCACTGGACCTTTTTCTTCAGTGCATGGAGATTGAACGGACGTTTTTCTGAAATCACGAAATTACATGGTTGTGATGCCTGCCGGGCTTCCTGGTTGGCAGATTTCCCTGAAGCCGACAGAGCCAAAGCGGCCGAAGCCATGCAGTTATATAAAGATGCTGTTCGGATGCTTGATAAGCTTGTAGAGATGAAAGCCGAGTTTGTTAAAGCGGTTTATGGATTTTTCCCGGCAAACAGTGAAGGAGATTCTGTGCTGATTGATGGTGTAAAGTTCCCGATGCTCCGTCAGCAGGTTAAACGTGAAGATGAAATATATAAATCATTGGCCGATTATATTATGCCTGCTGCCGAAGGAAGAACAGATTATATCGGAGCATTTGTAGTTACCGCCGGTGCCGGTGCCGATTATTTGCAAAATAAGTATGAAGAAGAGGGTGATACCTACAAAGCCATGCTTTTGCAAACGCTGACCGATCGTATGGCAGAAGCGGCCACCGAATACCTGCATGAAAAGGTACGCAAGGAATATTGGGGCTATGCAGCCGACGAATCATTCACAATGGCCGATTTGTACAGAGTGAAGTATCAGGGCATCCGACCGGCTATCGGTTATCCGTCGTTACCGGATCAGCTGCAGAATTTCACGTTGGATGAACTTCTTAACATGTCGCAAATAGGAGTGAAGCTCACAGAAAATGGAGCCATGGCCCCTACCGCTACGGTTAGTGGATTGTTTTTTGCTCACCCGGAATCTAATTATTTCCAGATTGGAAGTATAGACAAAGAACAAGTGGACGATTACGCCGCGCGAAGAGGATTAAACGAAATGGAAATTCGTAAAATGTTGGGACGTAATTTTAATCAGATGTAATAGGGTTGTAAAGACATATAACAGTAAGATTGAAAAGAATATAAGCACTGCTACCGATTTGAATAGGAAGCAGTGCTTTTTTCATTTAATACTTTTATTTTTTTCAATACGAAGAACTATTCGTTTGTCAGCTGTGTCCTTTGCGTTTGTCATATGTTGAATGCAAAGTAGACAGCTGGATACCTTGCGTTGAACATATGTCAAACGAATAGTGTATAACGATGAAAAAAATAGATTGTAGTTATGAAAAGAAAAGTTCACCGTAGTCTTGTAAATAGTTGGTGCTATATAACTTTTGCTGAGATCTAAAATGCTTTATGCCGGATGGATATAATAATAAAGAAAAGGTGAAGGATATTGCCTGCTCATTGTTGTTTTAAGTGGTTGATAAATAGTGATATGGCTTTAAAAGTGAAGGATGTGAAGGATAGTAAAATAATTAAACTAGTTGTGTTGATTATGGGCGGGGGTGAGCATAGCTTTGCAGCAGATACAAAAAAAGGTCCTTCAAATTTATGAAGGACCTTTTTCTATTGTTGCGGAGGCAAGACTCGAACTTACGACCTTTGGGTTATGAGCCCAACGAGCTACCACTGCTCCACTCCGCGATATATGTTTGTTATTTGATAACGGGTGCAAAGGTAGGGAATAATCTTTATAAAACAAATTAATTGCAACTTTTTTTTAATATACTTGGTAGATACAATCTTTTTTGAGTACTTTGCGCACAGTTTCAATCAAAATGTGCAATACGATGCCTATTACAGTTTCAAAAACACGTGACATGTTAGTGGATGTGGCCAGACAATTGTTTGCTCGCTCTGGGGTGGATAATACAACCATGAATGATATTGCACAGGCTTCCCGCAAGGGAAGGCGTACGCTATACACCTATTTTAAGAGCAAAAATGAGATTTATATGGCTGTGGTTGAGTCCGAGTTGGATTCATTGTATAAAACGCTGCTAAGCGTAGCCAGTAAAGATATTCCGGCGGATGAAAAGATTATCACCTTTATTTATACACGCCTGGATGCTATTAAGGCTTTGGTATTCCGTAATGGAACGCTTAAGGCTACTTTCTTTCGTGACATTTGGAGAGTGGAGAAGGTCCGGAAGAATTTTGACATCCGTGAAACAGAAATAATTGAAGGAATTCTTAACGAAGGTGTAGCTCAGGGAATTTTTGAGATGCCGGATACACATATTACTGCAGTTGTACTGCATCATGCTTTTAAAGGTCTGGAAGTACCCTATATCAGAGGATTGATGGGCGACAATGTATCACAACGTCTGCAAAGAAAAGACAATGTGATGAATTTGATATTCAACGGAATCAAGATAAAGAAAAATTAGAAAACATGTTTATTAATGCAACAGGGTTTTATGTGCCCGAAGAGAGGGTGGATAATTCATATTTTTATAAGGTTAACGGATTGACAAGTGAGTGGATATTTCAACGTACGGGTATACTAACTAGATCGAAGGCAAAAACTGAAGAGAATGTTACGACCATGGGCCTAGAAGCAATTGAAAATGCTTTGCCAAAATTACCTTATGATATCACGGAAGTCGATCTCATTATATCAGCATCCTATTCTCCCTACGATACAGTGGCAACAGCAGCTCATGTGGCACAGCAGAAATACAACATACAAAATGCGAAAGCATTGTATCTTTCGTCTGCCTGTTCTTCTTTTGTTAATGCCTTGGAAGTGGTGGAAGGATATTTCGCAATGGGAAAAGCAACGAAAGCATTGATTATATCGGGCGATAAAAATTCGGCTTACAGCAATGAGCATGATCCCAAAGCGGGACATCTGTGGGGTGATGCCGCTGCCGCTTTTTTTATTTCTAAAGAGCCTGTTACCGGTAAGGAACCTAAAATTTTGGAAATATATACCGAAGGATTGGGACATATCAGTAACGGACCCGAAGGGGTGATGCTTCGTCCCTACGATGGTGGAATTTCGATGCCCCACGGAAAGGATGTGTTCATTCAAGCCTGTACCTATATGCCAAAAAATGCGCTCTATCTTTTAGATAGAAATGGCTATACGGTGAACGATCTTACCTATTTTATAGGACATCAGGCCAATATGCGTATCATGTCTAATATAGCGCGTCAGCTTGAGATTCCGGAAGAGAAAATCCTTTCAAATATCGAAGAGTTGGGAAATACCGGTTCGGTAAGCTCTGCATTGGTGTTTGCTCAAAATGATTCAATTTATAAAGAAGGAGATCTGATTGTGCTTACTGTTTTTGGTGGAGGTTATTCTGCCGGTTCTTGTTTGATAAAGTGTTAAACATATAAATATAAATGTTATGAAATTATTGGAAGGAAAAGTAGCTATCGTAACTGGGGCTGCCCGTGGTATCGGTAAGGCGATTGCATTAAAGTTTGCAGCAGAAGGAGCTTCCGTTGCTTTTACAGATTTGGCTATTGACGACAATGCTCTGGCAACAGAAAAAGAGATAGCGGCTATGGGCGTTAAAGTGAAGGCTTATGCTTCTAACGCTGCCAATTATGAAGATACGCACAATGTGGTTGACCAGATTGTTAAAGATTTCGGACGTGTAGATGTGTTGGTTAACAATGCCGGTATTACTCGTGACGGTTTGATGATGCGTATGACAGAGCAACAATGGGATATGGTTATTAACGTAAACCTGAAGTCGGCTTTCAACTTTGTACATGCCATCACTCCTGTAATGATGAAACAAAAAAGTGGCAGCATTATTAATATGAGCTCTGTAGTGGGTGTTTCCGGAAATGCCGGACAGTGTAATTATTCGGCCTCTAAAGCCGGTATGATCGGTTTGGCCAAGAGTATTGCCAAAGAGGTAGGTTCTCGTGGAATCCGTGCCAATTGTATCGCTCCGGGATTTATCATTACAGAGATGACCGCTGTACTAACCGAAGAGGTAAAGGCCGAATGGGCAAAGAATATTCCGCTTCGTCGTGGCGGTACTCCGGAAGATGTGGCTAATGTTGCTACCTTCCTGGCATCCGACTTATCTTCTTACGTAAGTGGTCAGGTGATCCATGTTTGTGGTGGAATGAATATGTAATATGGAAGTTATCTACGAAGATAATCATCTGATTGCTGTAAATAAGACCTGCAGGGAAATTGTTCAAGGCGATAAAACCGGTGATACTCCACTCTCGGAGATATTAAAGGCTTGGTTGAAGGAGAAGTATGCCAAACCGGGAAATGTCTTTGTTGGTGTGGCACATCGTTTGGATCGTCCGGTTTCGGGATTGGTATTGTTTGCCAAGACCAGTAAGGCGCTTGCCCGTTTAAACGAGATGTTTCGTACCGGGGATATTAAAAAGACCTATTGGGCCATTGTGAAAAATAGTCCCCCTACAGAAGAGGGTACGTTGGAACACTGGTTGGTAAGGAACGAAAAGCAAAACAAAAGCTACGCTTATACGGAAGAAAAGCCCAATTCCAAAAAGGCTATCTTACATTATAAGCTGCTCGCACGATCGGATAATTACTACTTGCTGGAAGTCGACCTTAAAACTGGCAGACATCATCAGATACGGTGTCAGCTGGCTAAAATGGGTTGTCCTATTAAAGGCGATTTAAAGTACGGTTCTGAACGATCCAATAAGGATGGCGGGATTAGTCTTCATGCACGCAAAGCCCAATTTATTCATCCGGTCTCCAAAGAGCCGGTAGAAATAGTGGCATCGGTTCCGGATGACTCTCTATGGAAAGGAATAACAGCTTCGTTGATTTAATAAATTAACGGGTATCTATAAATAGTAGATACCCGTTTTTGTTTGCTATTATGTGCTTTTTACTGTTTTTACCATTTGGATATGAATACCCTGGGGTTTACATTCAGAGATACCCATCCCCAGTCCTGCCATGAATCCTGACTGCCTCCTTTATACATCTCCATAGTAGCTGTTCCGAAATAAACCGAGTATCCTCCCGATAATTTTACATCTTTACGTATTTGCCAATCGATGGTTAGATCAAGTTCGCTGCCCAGACTTTTGCCCAGATCGCTGGTAAGCCATCTGTCTTTGGGGTCTGTTGTTGACGAAAATAGGTGATAGTTTGCCTGAAGCACCACATCTTTAGAGGCTTTGAATGAAACTCCCAGCTGGTTGTCCCATAGTCCTGGAGCCATACCGGAAAGAAATCCGGATGCATAGTAATAATCCATTGCCCCGTAAAATTTGTGATGAGTTCCGTAAAGCGGATTGAACGCTTTGTAAGTCCCCTCCGCTGGGTGGTTGTCGCCGCTAAGCCAATCGCTGCCCACGGTAAGTTTCCATGTATCGTTGAGTTTGTAGTCGGCTTTAAAAGCCCACATCCAGGCTTCAACCTTTTGTTTTTGTGCATTTTTCCCGGTCTGATAATAAAATGTACCGTAAAGGTTCCAGTCGGATGTTACAAAATTAAGATTGGTACCCATCGTCTGCATATATTTAACATCTACAGGCGAAGAGCTTGCGCTACCCGGTACCAGCCCCAGATTAAGGAACAGGGCCGATATATTGAACTTTTTGCCAATTTGTTCCTTGTACCAAAGTCCCTGCATGGTTTTATAGGGTTGAGCATCGGTATAACTATAGTCCATTCCGGCGTATGGTTCTATTTTCTGATTATAGGCGAGAAGCAGGTGCGCAGAACGGATGTTGTTTTCGTATCCTACTTTAAGGGCATCGTGCCATCTGCCGGAAGTGTTCCAGTCCAATGTGCCTAAGATCCGGTCGTCATCGTAAGAAAGTTGTTGTCTCCCTGCCTTAACGAAAAATCCGTTACCGAAGGGTAGCTGCAACCAGGCTTCGTTTAGCATGAACCGTCCCTCTTTTTCGATTTGCGGGTCTTGGCCCCATACGCCAACATGCTGGCCGGAAAGTTTCATGATTAGGTCGCTCCGCTTATATTCCATGGAAAGGCGAGCCCGGGTGTTGACGAAAAAAACGGCACCGTCTCCGGCATCACGGGGGAATAAGGTCCCGTTCCGGTATTCAGCCCGCGGGCGTATCTGTGTACTGATGCTGAATTCTTCCTGTGCATGCAAAGCTGTGCCTGTAACTAACAGAGCACATACAACAAAGAGTTTAACCGGTGTTTTCATTTTGTGCGTCGTTTAATGGTTTCACATGTTATATACATGAATGCTGTTTCCTTGCGCTGCAGGCAGGTAATTAATGCCAAACCAACACATTTGAAGCAGTAAAAAGGCAAAAATAAGTATTATCAGTGCCGGTGTATTTCGCGAGGCATGGTGACTTCGGTAATGTATGTAGATAAGGTATCCCAACCAGGTAGCGGCAGCCCATGTCTCTTTAGGATCCCAGCTCCAATAATGTCCCCATGCTTCCTTGGCCCAGATTGCTCCAAACAACATCCCGATGGTAAGAAAAGCTTCGCCAACGTACACCAGATTATCACACATTTCCATAGATGTAGAGTCTACTGTTTTCTGTTTCCAAAGTAGATAAACAGCTACAACAAAGGCTGCTCCCAGTACAGCGTAGGCAAACATATAGACAATAACGTGTGGTGCAAACCAGGGGCTTTGCAGTGCCGGCATAAGAGTTTTGTTATGTATCTCCGGTTTAAGTAGATTTATAAAGCAGAAAACAATAGCCATCAGGGTACTAAAAGAAAGTATCCAGCGATACCTCCATCTCACAAAGGTGATTACCCCCACAACTGGCAGGAAGAAGGAATACCATAAACGGGTTTCTCCCATCGTACGTAAAGGCGGACGCTCCAGGGATATCCACATTCCCAAAATAAAAAGAAAGAAAAGGAGAATACCTCCGCAGGTAAGCAACACAGGCAACTTCCAACCTTTTTGCATCAATGCAGCAACAGCCCCGGCAATCCAGCACAGGGAGGAGGCAATCACAAACCAGACAAAATCATCCCAACTCATATATTCTTTTTCCCAATTTTAGCAAAAGCAAACAGATAGACCGCCCCGAGCAGCATCATTGTTATCCCTGTATAAACAACCGGCAACCACGGATCGCGCACCAGTTCGAAAGTACTTGTCCTGCTCCACTTGCCCATAGTTTCGTCGTAGCTTAATTGATATATTTTCCATCCGTTCACCTTGATCGGTTTATTTACTTCGATCGTGGCCGGAATGCTTTTTCCATCTTCAGTGAAGATGGTGACTTCCGAAACATATCGTTTAGGTTCCAGAGGTGGCATTACCAGACTGTGCTGATTATCTAATTCAAGAGCCTGATGTGGAAACATAAAGCTTCCGTAGCTGATCCATCCTTCTTTTACAATACCTGTTTTTATCTGTTTTGCCTTTACGTAGACCGCAGTTGTAGCTCCTTCGTTCTGGAAGGGCACATACTTTCCCTGAACCCAGGCAGCCATGGGTAAATATTGTGTCCCTGAAAGTTGCCAGTCCATCAATCTTCCCTGAAGTGAATCATTCTCCATGGCTAGCATGGATGGATTGCCGCTTGGAAGAGTCATGCCTGTTGTATTATCTATAACCATCACTTTGGGCGGATATTCTTCAATGGAGAATTTCTCCAGCTGAATAGCCAGTGGAAGTTCGGTAATATTGCCTTTGCTATCGGTAGCTCGCCACTCCGGAGTACCCGTTTGAGTAACCATATGTAATCTTTGCAGATCGCCGCTACCCAGGATCGCACCCCATAAGGCTATGGATAAACCGGCATGGTTTAACAAAAAACCGATATTTCCTGTCTTGTATTTTAGGGTTTTACGCAGGGTAGTAAGCAGCAACACCGTGAGCATATAAAGAAATATGAGTACAAACGACCAAGAGTTTGTTAGCTGTCTGAATCCTAAATTCGTGAGAAAATCCTTTTCTTCAACTGTAGCTCCTTGTGGAGTCTGGGCGGTAACTCCCATAATGAGCACCATGACCAGAAACGCTACAATAGATGTAATGCTGGCTTCCATACCCGAAAGCCATCGGATAGCGGCGCTTTTCTTTTTGTTCAAATGCAATACGATCATACAAACCATATAAAATATTCCAAACAATAGATTGATTGGATATTGAAACAGGTTTGCATTAACGGGACCGGTAGTAAACTGAAGGGCTGTACCGGTTATGAACAGTCCGGAACAAATTACAGCACCTTCAGCGTATCCCCAAGGTTGTTTCCACATAGATTAATTTTTTACAATAAGTCGGTTATTTGCTTTGGCTTTCTTAAGCCATTCGGGTACGATGGTTTTCATGAATTCATCTTTTTGTTTTCTCTCAGTAGCCATATCCAATCCAATGTAAGCTTGTGCTTTCTCTTTCGTGGATATGTCTGGCATGGGTACATCACCGCTAAATCCTAACGAGGCCAGGACTTTTGCTGTGGATAGACGGGCTTGCATTGCGTTATCTAAACCGTGACCAAGAATTCGTTGGAATTCCTGCGGAGCATGGAAAGACCCTCCGTGAGAGGCTACTGCAAAGTCCCAACGCCATTGTGCAGCACGCAGGGCCTTCATGACGGGTTTCATTTGCGTTTCACTTGCTCCCTTTTCCCATGCAAATTTGGCTTCTATGTGAGCGGTAGCTAATTCAGTCTCCAGTCGGTTTCGTATTTCGTTTGCTTTGCGCTGACGATCGTATACGTTGTTACGCAATGTTTCTTCAGATTCCCGGTGACAAACCTGACAGGTGCGGTCGATCATCGCCAGCGGACTTTGAATATGATGATCGCTGAATTTAACGCCCCCTTCACTCATATACGGCATATGACAGTCGGCACACGCCACCCCACGCTGAGCATGGATGCCCATTTGGGATAATTCATAATCAGGATGCTGCGCTTTAAGCATCGGAGCTTTACTAAGCGCGTGTGTGTAATCGGCATAATCGCTTTCATCGTAGTATGCTTCCATCGTTTCTACAGTCATCCCTTTATCCCATGGGAAAGTAAGGTATTTGCCGTCGCCTTTGAAAAAATATTCAACGTGGCATTGTGCACATACCAACGAACGCATCTCCTGTAACGAGGCCTTTTTGATATCCTTGCCTTGTCTTTCGAATGCTTCAATTAGTCCGGGTCTGCTTACCTGCAGATTCATATTCTCAGGCTCATGGCAATCGGCACATCCGATCGGATTTATGATTTCACTACCCAGGGCACCCCATTTGGTTTTATAAAAATTTTCCACACCCAGAGATTGCATCATCCGGGGAACATCCGGACTCTTGCAGGCCCAGCAGGTTGCAGGTTGCGGACCGTCTGTATCCGACATCGGTGCACCGGTACGAAGGGTATGTATAATATCTTCTACTGCATGCATATGGCCACGCGGAGTGGAGTAGTCCTTTGCAAAGGCATAGCCAGCCCATAGAATTACCATGTCGGGACGCTGAGCAAGCACATCTACCATCTGATTTCCGTTAAACTCACTTTGAAAGCTTGTATCGGCTGTTTGTAGCCAGGTGTTGTACTCCCTGGGATAGTTGTCGGCAAACAGTTCATTTCTCGATTCAATACCTTTTATTTCGGTTTTCTTGTTATTGAAAATAGTTACTATCTCGGCTCGTCGTTCATTGATGGATGCAGCCAGCATACCCAATACAAATACTACGATCATGCTTCCTGCAAACAGGAGCCAGCCTTGCCATGCTTTAATTTTCTTTTCCATAATTGTGAAAGTATTATCAGGTTTTATTTTTTATCATTAAGTATTTTCTTCAGCCAGTCCGGAGTATCCGATTTAGGATAAGGTACAAGAGCATTGGGTGTGGATGATAAGCTGTTGGTTCCTCCGTGAGGAATATCCCGGTGACAGTCCCAGCAGGCTTTACCTTCGCCGGCTTTGGCCATTTCATAATTCATTCGCCCGGTTTTTACCAACTCGGTGTTAAGTTGAGTATGACAACGAATGCAGTTTTCCATAATAACATTGGCACTTTCGTCTATTGCCTGAATTACCTGAGCCTCTCCTCTGATGGCAAAAATGGATGCATGACGCATTCCGTCCTTGCCTTTAAAGTAGTATTTGCGGAATACATTGTCCTGGGGAACATGACAATCGTTGCATGTGGCATTTCTTCCATGCGAGCTGTGGTTCCATGTGGCATAAAAAGGTGCCATGATGTGGCAGTTAACACAGGTGGCCGGTTCGTCAGACAGATAGCTGGCTGCTCTTGAAGCATACACTGTGTAGAATCCTAATCCGAAAAGAACACCCAACATTATTATGGCGGTTAATTTCCATCGTATGTTTGGGAGAATCTGATTGATGAGAGTGGCTATCTTCATACGTCATTCTCTTTAGTTGAGGTTACACTTGGTGTAAAGGTGCAACTTGTTAATCAATTAATTTGTAATAAATATTACAAAAGTCAAAGAATCTGTTGTTTGAGTGAAAAAAATAATCTATATTTGACCGAGTAGACAGTACTTACAGAGTGATTTGTTACCTTATTTTCTGATCTTATGGATATAAACGAACTTTTTACAATCCCCCTTTTTGACTCCATACCTCCAGAAAAGCGTGAAGTTTTTCTGTCCGGGCTGGATTATACGGTTTCTTTTCTTGAAAAAGGAGAGCTGGTAGCGCGTTCGGGCGATTTGTGTAAGCATTTATATCTTTTGATGAAAGGAAAAGTTAAAACAGAAATGGTTGATGGATCCGGTGCCGTGCTTCGGATTGAGACGATATATGCTCATCGCCCTTTGGCTCCTGCTTTTCTTTTTGCTGAGAACAATCGTTTTCCTGTAACGGTTACGGTGCTGGAAGATGCGGAAATAGTATTAATTAGCCGTGATTCTGTATTAACCGCTCTGCTGCAATACGAATCCTTTCTCAAAAAGTTTCTGTTATTGAATGCCGAATGCATGAAATGTCTGACAGATAAATTGCATTTGCTAGCGTGTAAAACGATTCGAAGCCGACTTATCTTTTACCTGCTTGATCAGGCTAAAAACGGTACTTCATCTTTTGTTATGAAAGAGACTCAACAGGAGTTGGCCGACTATTTCGGGGTTACCCGTCCCGCTCTTGCCAAAGTGCTTTACGAACTGATGGAAGAGGGGTTGATCAGACAAGAAAAGAGACAGATTTTTATTACGGATAAACAGACATTACGCCGTGAAATAATGTAAGTGTCTGAATAATTATTAGTTAGGTTTTTGGTTGTCTCGACTTTTTTCCTTATATTTGCATTATCATAATAAAAAGCAGGTTTTTTTGTTAGTAAGAATTGCATTTTTGGTTTGTTCCGAATCTAATTTCTTGATACTTCATAAGCCTTTTTTTCGCTTTATCTCCGTACCTGCTTTTATCACATTTTATTAATCTGCCGGAGGCTGAACTTTAGCTTGTTCAGCATGGAATTTGTATGGCTTCGTCCGGCCTAAAACAACTACTTTATGAGATATAAAGAGCTAGTATTATCATTTTTTTTAGCAACTTCAATTGCAGCAAGTGCACAATCAGAACAAGAAACTCCCAAAGTAACTGTGGGAGGAGCTTTGCGTTTTAACTACAACTATTCCGATTGGAAGGAGGGGAGTAAGGACAGAGGCGGTGATTTTGGGTTTGATGTTTTCAGAATTGATGTGGATGCAGCTTATAAAAAGATTATACTTGATGCAGAATACCGCTTCTATTCGAAGAGTTCGGGAGGTGGTATGCTGAAATCCGGATGGTTAGGATATGCATTTACACCACAAGACGAGATTCAAATTGGATTAACCCGCGTTCCTTTTGGTATAACTCCCTATAATTCGCATAGTTATTTTTTTCAGATTAATTACTATGTCGGATTGGAAGATGACTCGGATATGGGGATTAAATATACTCATAAAGATACTAAATGGGAGTACTCGCTTGCCTTCTTTAAGAATGCGGAGGAGTTGGATTTTGGATCTGCTTCTCCTGTATCAGATAGCCGGTATGCATATGATGTAGCAGGAAGCAACAAGGAAAATAATCAGTTGAACGGTCAGCTTTACTTTTCCTTTGGAGATCAATACATCAAACATCGGTTGGGTATGTCTGCAATGGTAGGTGGTTTATACAATATTGAGACCGGCCGTAACGGAAATCACAATGCTTTTGCAATTCACTATGAATTAAATGTAAAACGTTGGGATCTGAAACTACAGTTGGCTTCGTACGAAAAGAATCCGGAAAACAAGGAAGACAATCCAAGAGATGTAGTGGTGATGACCGCTTACGGGGCTCCCTATGCAGTTGCTGCAAAAGCAAATTTATATACTGCAGGTCTTTCATATACACTTCCTGTCGATATGGGACCTATTTCGAGCTTAAAGTTCTACAACGATTTTGGTTGGATGGACAAGAGAGTAAAACGATTTAAGGACAGTTTTCAAAATGTAGCAGGATGCATGATTACTGCAGGTGGTGTATATGCCTATGTTGATTATGCTTTGGGAAAAAATCATGCTTGGCTAGGACCGGAATGGACGAATGCGTTTGCCTATGGAGGCGATAGCAACTCGTGGCACGGAAGAGCAAATATAAACCTGGGGTATTACTTTTAATAAAGATTACAATGAATAATAAAATAGAAATAAAAAATCTTTCCATCATTTTTGGTCACGATAAATCAAAAGCTCGTAAGCTGATAATGGAAGGAAAGAATAAATCGGAGATTTTAAAGTCAACCGGATGTACGGTAGCCGTACGTAATGCAAACCTGGAGATCAGAGAAGGAGAAGTATTTGTTGTTATGGGATTATCCGGTAGTGGAAAATCTACATTGCTACGATGTATCAATCGGTTGAATGAACCCACTCTGGGAGAGGTTTACATAAATGGCGAAAATATTACCAGAAAATCCGATAAGGAGTTACAACAACTGCGTCGTACGGAGTTGGCGATGGTTTTTCAGCATTTTGGTTTGTTGCCGCATCGTACAGTATTAAGTAATATAGCCTTTGGGCTGGAGTTGCAAGGTGTACCTAAAGTAGAACGTGAGAAAAAAGCATTACGTACTGTTGGACTGGTTGGACTAAAAGGGTACGAGAATCAACGGGTAAACGAATTGTCCGGAGGAATGCAACAGCGCGTTGGTTTGGCCAGGGCTTTAGCAAACGATGCATCAGTGTTATTGATGGATGAGGCTTTTTCGGCACTGGATCCTCTTATTAGGGAACAGATGCAAGATGAATTACTTCAACTACAAGCATCCATGCAAAAGACCATTGTATTTATCACCCATGATTTGCATGAGGCAATCAAATTGGGCGACCGAATTGCAATTATGAAAGATGGGGAAGTGGTTCAGGTGGGAACTCCTGAAGAAATTCTTACAGAACCGGCAAACGATTATGTAGAACGTTTTGTAGAGAATGTAGGCAGGGGACGTATCATTACCGCATCTTCCATTATGAAAACGAAACCTGTGGTGGCCCGCCTTAAAAAAGAGGGGCCGGAGGCTATTATCCGTAAAATGCGAGAAAAGAATTTATTTGTTTTACCGGTTGTGGGTACTGATGGTCAGTTTCTGGGCGAGGTGTCTTTAAAAGATGTAGTGAATTTGAGAAAACAGGGAATTAAAGAGATTGATTCGGTGGTGACGAGCGAAGTGCCTTCGGTGCTGGAGTCAACAACGGTTGAGGATATGCTGACCTTATTGCCAAAGATTAAACAAGTCATTCCTGTGGTAAGTGATTCCAACAAATTGTTGGGTGTGGTATCGCCTTCGTCTATTATTATTGAAATGACAGGGAAAGATCAAAAAGAGATTAATCAGATTATTCAAAATGCAATTGATTTATGATTCAGATAGGAAAATATATAGAGATAGCCATCCAATGGCTTACGGAAAATTTTGCTCCGTTCTTTGATGCTGTAAATTCCGGTATTGGTGGAGGTATTGATGTTTTTAACCAGGCTTTACTTTGGATACCTTTTTATCTTTTTATTATTCTTTTTACCGTATTGGCCTGGTTTAAAGCTGGAAAAGGTACTGCAATTCTTACTTTTTTTGGACTGTTCCTGATTTATGGGATGGGATTCTGGACGGAAACAATGCAAACCTTGGCCTTGGTTTTGTCGTCTACCTCAATTGCTTTGATCTTAGGTGTGCCATTGGGTATTCTTACGGCTCGTAATCCTAAAATTTCAAAAGTGATGCGACCTGTTTTGGATTTAATGCAAACAATGCCTGCCTTTGTTTATCTGATTCCGGCAGTTCTCTTTTTTGGTCTCGGTCCGGTTCCGGGAGCATTTGCAACTATTATTTTTGCTATGCCTCCCGTTGTGCGCCTCACAGATCTGGGAGTTCGTCAGGTTCCGAAAGATATTGTGGAGGCAGCCCGATCTTACGGAGCTTCTCCGTCGCAGTTGTTATTGAAGGTTCAATTGCCGTTGGCATTACCCACCATTATGACCGGTGTGAATCAGACAATTATGATGTCGCTCTCCATGGTTGTGATTGCTGCAATGATTTCTGCGGGAGGACTTGGGGAGATTGTGCTCAAAGGAATAACTCAGATGAAGATAGGATTAGGCTTTGAAGGAGGAATCGCCGTAGTGATTCTTGCTATTGTGCTGGATCGGATCACTCAAGGATTGGCAAAGAATAAATGATAGAATTTAATTTAAAATATATGTGTATGAAACGTTTTTTGATTGTTGTAGCGCTAAGCGTTATTCTTGGTTTGTTAATGTTAGCTGCCGGTTGCTCTGGCGGAGGAAATAAGAATGGGAAAAAGATATCCATCGCCTATGCAAATTGGGCTGAGGGTATAGCAATGACTCATTTGGCTAAAGTTGCTTTGGAAGAGAAAGGATACGAAGTTTCTTTGAAGAATGCGGATGTAGCTCCCATTTTTGCTTCTGTAGCAACAGGAAAGGCTGATGTGTTTATGGATGCCTGGATGCCCGTTACTCACGCAGATTACATGAATCAGTATGGGGATAAACTGGAAGTGTTAGGAGAGGCCTTCTCTAATGCCCGCATAGGGCTGGTGGTGCCTTCATATGTAACAGTTGATAGTTTGGATGAACTGAAGGATGTTAAAGAAAAATTTGATGGGAATATTGTGGGAATCGATGCCGGAGCCGGAATTATGTCGGCTACGGAAAAGGCAATTGATGCTTATCAGCTGGATATGAAGCTTCAATCCTCAAGCGGACCTGCTATGACTGCCTTGCTAAAAAAATCGATAGAAGATAAGACGTGGATTGTTGTAACAGGCTGGACGCCGCATTGGATGTTCTCACGTTTTGATCTGAAATTTTTAAAAGATCCTAAAGGAATATTTGGCGATGCCGAGCGTATTGATATTGTTGCTACCAAAGGCTTTGCAGAGAAAGATCCCTTAGCCGCCGGATTCTTCAGGAAATTTAAGCTTACTAACGAACAGATGAGCGATTTGATGGGATATCTTGCAAACGACACAGTATCTGAAGCTGAAGGAGCAAAGATGTGGAAAGATAAAAACCAAGAGTTGGTTGAAGGATGGTTTGAATGATGTTTTACCGTTTAAGCAGTCTTTCAATGCTATGAATGACTGCTAAAATGAGAAAAATACCTACTAACCAGTAGTGTACGGTCATGTTTGTAAAAGATACACCAAATAGAACCAGTACAAAATTATTAAGCATCACAACAAAAGATATAAAGGTCAGCGTCGTAATGACGTTGACTTTTTTTGTAGCAATCATCTCTTTGATGCTGGCTTTGTTTTGTGAAATGTGAATAAATATCATATGGAAAAAAAGTAAGAAGGAGAACTTTTGTACCCTACCTCCTTCATCCAACCATGTGGAAGCCAGATAAACAAGCAAAAATAAGACAATGGATACAAGGATTATTTGTTTACGCAAAGCTTTTTTCTTGGATTGATTCTGTCCGGTAGTCATTCTTGCTTATTTCTATGTTTATAATTGTTATAATTCAGGACGCTTTAGTTGTTCGTCCAGGAAAGTTAATATGCCTTCTATGTTGTCCGGATGAAACCAGTTGATTTCTTTATCACGCTTAAACCAAGTCATCTGCTTTCGGGCATACACGCGGCTATTACGTTTTATTTTCTCAACTGCAAAATCCAAAGGCCATTCACCGTCAAGGTAATTAAACATCTCCTTATATCCAACAGTATTAAGTGAATTGAGATGTTTGTAAGGATATACATGCCGGGCTTCTTCCAGTAGTCCATCGCGCATCATCTTATCAACCCGGGCATTAATTCTGTCGCAAAGTTCTTCCCGATCGCGGGTTAGTCCGATTTTTATAATGCGAAAAGGACGTGTTTTTTTTGTATTTGTACGTAGTTCAGAATAGGGTCTTCCTGTCATTAAACATATTTCAAGGGCGTGGATCACTCGTTTGTAATTGTTGAGATCCACCTCGTTGTAATGTTGAGGATCCAGTCGCTTTAAGTCTTCCCGAATCGGATCCAATCCTTCAACTTCAAAACGCTTCATCAGGTTAGTCCGGATCTCCTGACTAACAGTTGGAAGTTCGTCGATACCATTGCAAACAGCATCAATGTACATCATGGAGCCTCCGGTCATTACAACATTGGATGTAGACTGGAAAAGATTCTCCAGGCATATCAGAACCTCTTCTTCAAATTGACTGGCATTATAATAATCGGAGAGAGAAAGTGTGCCGACAAAATAATGTTTAATACGGGCGAGCTGTTCGGCTGTGGGAGCTGCCGTTCCTATTACAAGTTCTTTGTACAACTGACGGGAATCTGCCGAAATAATAGGACTGCCTACATGTGATGCCACACGTAGGCTAAGTTCCGTCTTACCAACTCCGGTCGGCCCCAGTAAAACAATAAGCGTATTCATCAAAAGCGCTCATCGTCAAACGGATTTTCCATCGGACCTTCTAGTCCGTCGAAGCCTTCTTTATCTAACTCGTCGATGTCGAATTCTGAATCTCCGTAGAAATCTTCTCCTAAATCCTGTGTTCCACCTGCTTTAGGTGTAAAATCATCAAAAGACATAATCTGTACCGGAGGATTACCAAGAGATATCGAGCATTCCGGTTTGTCCATATCTTTTCCCGGGATAATTTCCCTTAACTCCATGAAGAAGGCTCTTTCGGTCATATAATCGAATACGTAGAGGAGTTTCTGATGTTCGTCTTCGAGTAACTCTTCTAAGCGTGTATCTTCCATTATATAGTTGTCTTCTTCCGAAGCAGTATCCATTTCAACCAGCGTAATTTCTGTTTTTTTGCTCCAGTCGTCTTCACAAATAAAGAATGAACACATCTGATCTTTTGTGTATCCGACAGAATCCAGAATGGCATTGTGCAAATCAAGAAAAGTCGCTTCCGAATCTATCTTAATTTCACGTTTGAAGTCATCAACTTCGTCTGACAGGATAAGAAATCTGAATAACATAATTGTAGTTGTTTTTTGTTGGTTCAAAAGTAGTAAAAAATATTAAATCCCTCTATATATGACATAAAAAAAGCTGCCTCCCTGAGAGAGACAGCTTTCGTTTTTTATATAACTGCTCCGGTTAATCCATTGAACCTCTAACAATTCCTCTACTCGAAGATTTTATGAATCCTAGAATTAAATCACGCTCAATGCTCGGTTCATATTCGCTTTCAATGCAATTGATAGCATCACTGTTGTTCAACCCACGGGTATATAATGTACGGTATATATCCTGAATCAGAAACACCTGATCGTTTGTGTATCCACGACGGCGAAGACCAACAATATTAATACCACAATAGGCGATAGGATCCCTGCCTATCAGTGTATAAGGAGGGATATCTTTTCCAACGCGAGATCCACCCTGAATCATAACATGTTTTGATATACGGGTAAACTGGTGTACCAATGTACCTCCGCTCACAATAGCAAAATCGTCTATCTCTACCTCTCCGGCTATCTGGGTTGCATTACCGATAATAATATGATCTTTTAGAATACAGTCGTGTGCCACGTGCGCATATGCCATGATGAGGCAGTCGTTCCCAACAACAGTCTTACCTTTAGCTTTGGTTCCCCTGTTAATTGTTACGCATTCGCGTATAGTTGTATTGTTGCCAATCTCAGCCGTAGTAATTTCACCGGCAAATTTAAGGTCTTGGGGAATACCCGAAATGACTGCTCCTGGAAATATTTTGCAATTTGAACCGATGCGAGCTCCGTCCAAAATAACAGCATGTGAGAAGATATGACAGTTATCCCCGATTACAACATCTTTCTCAATCACTGCAAACGGATCTATTGTAACGTTCTCTCCAATCTTTGCTTCAGGATGAACACTAGCTAATGGATATTGATTCATTATCTTCGTAATTTATTTATTCTTAATGATTTGTGCCATAAATTCGGCTTCACAAACTACCTTTTCGTCTACAAATGCCAATCCTTTCATTAAAGCGCATCCGCGTCTGATCTCTGACATAAACTCGAGTCGGAAAATCAGAGTATCGCCCGGTACAACCTTTTGACGGAATTTTACGTTATCAATTTTAAGAAAATAAGTGGAGTAGCGATGAGGTTCCTCTACGGAATTAAGTACTAACAGACCACCGGTCTGCGCCATTGCTTCAATCTGTAATACGCCTGGCATAACTGGCTCTTCGGGGAAGTGACCTTGGAAGAATGGTTCGTTTACGGAAACATTTTTAACGCCGACAATATGATTGGAGCCAATCTCTATGATTTTGTCAACCATAAGGAATGGATAACGGTGTGGCAGCAGTTGCTTAATACGGTTGATATCCATAATGGGAGTGCAACCAGGCTTATAGACCGGAGCTTGTACCTCGTTCAGCTTAATATCTTTGCGAATCATACGAGCCAATTGGTTGTTGATCTTATGACCCGGACGAGTGGCAATGATGTGACCTTTGATTGGCTTACCAATCAGCGCCAGGTCTCCCATGATATCAAGTATTTTGTGACGGGCAGGCTCATTATCAAATACCAATGGTTTGTTATTTACATAACCAAGTTCATCGATGTGCTTGTGTGGAATTCCAACAGCATCAGCCAGTTTGTCTAATGAATCCTGTGTCGTTTTTTGATCATATATAACAATTGCATTATCCAGATCACCACCTTTAATCAGGTTGTTTTGAAGTAATGCTTCTACTTCGCGAACAAATACAAACGTACGAGCTGCAGCAAGTTCGGTCGGAAACTCACGTATGTCGTTCATCGTTGCAAACTGATTCGGCAATACAGGTGAATCGAATGAAATAAGGGCGTTGATGCTGAACTTATCATCCGGAAGAATAATCAGAGACGAACCTGTAGCTTCGTCCTTCACCTCAATCTTGTGTTTTACAATGTAATAATCCTTAGGAGCGTTTTGCTCACAAACACCCACTCGCATAATTTCTTCCGTATAGAAGCGAGAGCTTCCGTCAAGGATAGGGAATTCTGGAGCATCCACTTCAATAAGGCAGTTGTCAATTTCGAAAGCATATAAAGCAGCCATAGCATGCTCAATGGTGCTAACCTGAACGCCATTTTTAGATATAACAGTACCTCTCTGTGTTCCGGCTACGTTTTCTGCCAAAGCATCTAGAGTAGGCTGAGCTTCCAGATCAACACGTTTAATTTTATAGCCGTGATTTTCCGGAGCAGGATTAAAAGTAATGTTGATATCCAATCCGGTATGCAAACCTTTACCTTGCAAAGAAAAACTTTGCTGAAGCGTTTTTTGTTTCTGCATAAGAATATTTATTTATTTGTAATTTCTTTTTTTAATTGTTCAATTTCACGCTGCATTTGGCCAATTGTGCGGTATAATTCCGGTAGTTTAGGAAAAATAACAGACGAACGCATGAAATCTTTGACAGGGAAGGCTGGAGAACCTAAATAGGTTTCACCTTCTTTGATTCCGGTGCCCAGTGTACCCGCCTGAGCTCCAAAGTTAACTTTGTCGGGAATAGTGATATGACCAGCAATGCCAACCTGACCGCCAAACATACAATGTTTTCCTACCTTAGCCGATCCTGCAATACCAACCTGAGCAGCCATGACAGTATTTTCGCCAATTTCAACATTGTGCGCAATCTGAACGAGATTATCCAGCTTCACACCACGACGGATAATGGTTGAATCCATCACTGCACGGTCAATGGTAGTATTTGCTCCGATCTCAACATCGTCTTCTAATATAACATTTCCCAATTGAGGAATTTTATTGTATTTTTCTCCTTCGGGAGCGAACCCAAAACCATCGGCTCCGATTACTGATCCTGCATGTAGAATACATCGGCTTCCTACTATACATCCTTCATAAATGGTTACATGTGGATAAACGATTGTATTATCTCCAATTTTTACACCATCGCCAACATAAGCATAAGGATAAATTTTGCTATTGTTTCCGATAACAACATTTTCACCAACATATGCAAAGTTTCCAATATAGCAGTCAGATCCAACTGTTGCCGTTGCTGAAATACATGCAGAAGAGTCTACGCCAATTTTCTTTGGTTTGGCCTGTTCTACCATGTTTAATAACATCGCAAGTGCTGCATAGGCATTTGAAACTTTTATCAATGTTGCTCTTACAGGCTCCGATGGAGTGAAATCATTGTTTACCAAAACAATGCTTGCTTCAGTCGAATAGATATGATGTTCGTATTTAGGATTTGCTAAAAACGTCAATGTGCCCGGTTTTCCGGCTTCAATTTTAGAAAAATTACTAACCTTAACCTCCGGGTCTCCCGATACGGTTCCATTAAGAAAGCTCGCGATTTGTTGGGCTGTAAACTCCATTTTATATATGTTTGCGATTTTAAACCGTTGCAGATTCACCTCTGTCTCCAGAGGTAAAGCCGACAAAATTATAAAAATATTTTAAAGTACCTATTTTTTAGTTGCTATTAAGCCTTTATAATGCCTTTTTCGAGAAGGTAGATAGCCATTTCTTCCTGCACTTCACGTGCAGCAACTGCCGCGACTTCTGCAAATGCCGGAGTCTTGTCAGCGTAAATGATTGCGCGTGATGAATTTACTAACAATCCGCATTGGTCGTTCATGCCGTATTGGGCAACTTCTTTAAGACTTCCACCTTGAGCGCCAACCCCGGGAACCAGTAAAAAATGGTTCGGTGCATGCTTTCTGATTTCCAAAAACATTTTACCTTGCGTGGCTCCTACTACATACATCATTTGTTCGTCTGAAGCCCACTCCTGTGACTTTTTAAGCACTTTTTCAAACAAGCGCACACCATTTACATCTTCAGTAAACTGAAAATCTTGTGAACCTTTATTGGAAGTAAGTGCAAGCAGAATAACCCAACTTTCCGGGTAGATTAAAAAAGGCTTCACACTGTCTTCACCCATGTAAGGAGCTACAGTTACAGCATCCACCTTCATATAGTCGAAAAACGAACGAGCATACATTTCCGATGTATTTCCAATATCTCCTCGTTTTGCATCTGCAATAATAAATTGGTCAGGGTAATTCGCTTTCAGGTAAGCAACTGTTTTCTCGAAAGCCATTAATCCCGGAACACCCAGACTTTCATAAAAAGCCAGGTTCGGTTTATAAGCAACACAATACGGAGCTGTTGAGTCAATTATCGCTTTGTTGAACGCAAAAATGGGATCCTCTTCTGTCAGCAAATGCTGCGGGATTTTCTTTATATCCGTATCTAAACCCACGCAAAGGAAAGACTTCTTTTTCTGAATATTTTCAAATAGCTGTTGTTTGTTCATCCTTTTTTATTCTATTATCTTTTATAACTGGGCTTCTTTCAGTCGTTCGGTATTCTCTGCCACAATCAGCTGATCGATGATGGTTTGAATCTCACCGTCCATGATGGACGAAAGATTGTACAATGTAAGATTAATACGATGATCGGTAACTCGCCCTTGCGGGTAATTATAAGTCCTGATCTTCGCAGAGCGGTCGCCCGAAGAAACCATTGTTTTTCGTTTCGAAGCAATCTCATCAATATATTTCTGATATTCCATATTATAGATACGGCTTCTTAATTCGATTAATGCTTTCGCCTTATTCTTAAGCTGCGATTTTTGGTCCTGGCATTGAACGGTAATTCCCGTAGGAATGTGAACCAATCGAATGGCCGAATAGGTTGTATTTACCGATTGACCGCCGGCACCTGAAGAGCAAAACGTATCAACGCGGATATCCGATTCCTTTACCTCTACATCGAATTCATCGGCTTCAGGAAGTACAGCTACTGTTGCAGCCGAAGTATGTACGCGACCCTGGGTTTCAGTTTGCGGTACACGTTGAACACGGTGCACTCCCGATTCGTATTTCAGAATCCCATAAACCCCTTCACCTGTTACATTAAACACAATCTCTTTGTATCCTCCGTTGGTACCTTCACTGTAATCACTTACAGAAACTTTCCATCCTTTCCCTTCGCAATATTTAACATACATACGATACAGATCTCCTGCAAAAATAGCCGCTTCATCACCACCTGTACCTCCACGTATTTCAACAATGGCATTCTTGTCGTCCTGCGGATCGGCAGGAACAAGAAGAAGTTTAATCTCCTCTTCCAAAACCGGAATACGGGTTGTACAGATTTCCAGTTCTTCTTTAGCGATTTCCTTCATTTCCGGATCCTGTTCATTTTCAAGTATCTCTTTGGCTTCTTCAATCCCATCCTTCATCTTTATATATTCAGAACGGGCAGCCACAATCTTTTCAAGATCGTGATACTCTTTATTTAATTTTACAAACCGTTTCATATCGGCAATCACTGCCGGGTCGGTTATCAACGTACCAACCTCTTCGAAACGACTGACAAGTCCATCTAACCTTTCTAATAAGTTACTTTCGGCCATCGGTTCTATTTAGTATACAAAGCGACCTTTCTCGCTTTCGATAATCAATTCATTTTTGGAAGCTTCTTCAACGAAACCTACTACACGGGCTTCAATTCCGAAAGAATTAGCCACAGCAATAACCTCATCAGCATGTTCTGGAGCTATATAAACCTCCATACGGTGCCCCATATTAAATACTTTATACATTTCGCTCCAGTCCGTTTTACTCTGTTCCTGAATAATCCGGAACAATGGAGGAACAGGAAATAAGTTATTTTTTGTAATGCGTTTATTTTCTACAAAGTGCATAACTTTAGTTTGCGCACCTCCGGAACAATGAACCATGCCGTGGATAGCCGGGCGTAATTTGTCAAGCAATACTTTTATAACAGGAGCATATGTACGGGTAGGAGAGAGCACTAGCTTGCCTGCATCAATACCCAATTCTTCTATCATGTCTGTAAGTTTCAATCCACCTGAATATACAAGCTCTTCAGGTACCGCAGCATCGTAACTTTCGGGATATTTAGCTGCAAGATATTTTGCAAATACATCGTGACGAGCTGAAGTCAGTCCGTTACTTCCGGTTCCTCCGTTGTACTCTTTTTCGTACGTTGCTTGTCCGAATGAGGCCATCCCTACAATAACATCACCACCCTGGATGTGGCTATTGTCTATAACTTCATCACGTTTCATTCGACAGGTTACTGTACTGTCCACAATGATGGTGCGTACCAGATCGCCTACATCGGCAGTCTCGCCACCTGTGGCATAGCAACCTACACCCATTTCACGTAATTCCGCCAGCAATTCATCCGTGCCGTTTATAATGGCAGAGATCACTTCTCCCGGTATAAGTAATTTGTTCCGACCAATAGTTGATGAAATCAGTATATTGTCAACAGCACCCACGCAAAGCAGGTCGTCGATATTCATAATCAACGCATCTTGTGCTATTCCTTTCCATACGGACAGATCGCCTGTTTCTTTCCAGTACATGTATGCTAACGAAGATTTGGTACCCGCACCATCAGCATGCATGATGTTGCAATAGGCCGGATCGCCACCTAGAATATCTGGAATTATTTTGCAAAATGCTTTCGGGAATATACCCTTGTCAATGTTCTTTATTGCATTATGAACATCTTCTTTAGAGGCAGATACACCTCTTAGGTTATAACGTTGATCACTCATTGTAGATAAATTTGGCTGCAAAGATACAATTATTTATACACTTACCGAAGTTTTAGCACATCTCCTTCTTCAGGTACGTACTCCATTTCCTTCTTGTTTAATTTGTACAAACTTTTCAGACGGATACCATATTGCTGAGAAATACTATGCATTGACTCGCCAACCTGTACTACATGATCGTAATATGGTTTGTCGGCTTTTTTCTTCTTTTTTTCAAGATATACAAGATCACCGGCTTGTAAAGGAAATCCTTCCGGAACCTCGTTGTATTTTCTAAGTTCTTTTTCTTTAAATCCAAGATTTTGAGCAATTGATTCGAATGAATCTCCTGCACGTGCAATCACATAAATCAGACCATGTGTTTTGTAAATTGTCATTTTTACCACAGGTAATTGTTCCTTTGAAGTGACCTTGGATGTACGACTGCCTTTATGAGTATCGTATCGATAAAGTTCGTAATCCTCTATTACCTTGATTAATTTATTGGCATATGCCTTATCTGTAGCGTAGCCACATTGTTGTAATCCTTTGGCCCACCCTTTATAGTCGGTGATATCCAGATCGAAAAGCACGGAATACCGTGGCCTGAAAGCCAGAAATTTGGAATGATCGGTGTAGGAATCTTCCACCTGGTCGTATTTACGAAAGCACTCGCCACGTAAATCGTCGTCGTGATATACTCTGCCTCCACGCCAGTCTGAATGACATTTGATTCCAAAGTGGTTGTTGGACTGACGGGCAAGAGAGCTTTGACCTGCTCCCGACTCCAGCAATCCTTGGGAGAGGGTGATGCTAGCTGGTATTTTATATTTTTTCTGATGCTCAATAGCTAGGTTACTGTATTTGCTGATATATGCCTCGTATGACGAATTTTTACGCTGAGCATAACTCTGCACAGAGCCAATACCAATAAAAATAAGTAGAAGGGGAAGGATACGTACGAATAATCTCATAATATGCCAATCTATATTTCCGGACAAAGATATAATTTTATGAAAACAATTTAGTATATTTGCTTGAGTAAATATACAAGTTATGAGAAAAGACCGGATAGAAACAACAATAACCATCTGTTCGCTTCATGAATTGTCTCCAAGGGAACGTCTCCTTTGTGAGGCTGCTTATGAGGTCGCAAAAAATGCATATGCTCCTTATTCTCAGTTTAATGTAGGAGCTGCTGTTTTACTTGCAAACGGACAGATTATAACAGGCAGCAATCAGGAAAATGCCGCTTATCCATCAGGATTATGTGCCGAACGTGTGGCTCTCTTTTATGCATCATCACACTATCCGGGCATTCCCGTTGAAGTGTTGGCTGTAACAGCAGTAACAGCAGGTAAGCAAGTGGAGCGTATTTCACCCTGTGGCGGATGCCGGCAGGTAATGAAAGAGGTGGAGAATCGGTATAAACAGCCTGTGAGGCTTTTATTATGCGGAAGAGAAGAGATCCTTTGCCTTGAATCGGCAGAAGATTTACTGCCTCTTTCCTTCGGTGAAAGTGATTTGTTACTTTAAAAGGGAGCAACCTTCGTGAACTATAAAATGATTTCCCAGTAAGCAACGTCGATCCATTGATTAAACTTACGACCAGTTTGTTTGAAATGAGCCACCTTTTCAAAACCAAAACGTTCATGCAATCGAGCACTAGCTTCGTTTGGTTGAGCAACTCCGGCTATGATGGCATGCAGCGAACCTTTATCTAATTTTATAAACAAGGCTTCGTATAATTTACTCCCAATACCTTGCCCTGTAAAATCTTTGTGTAGATATACCGATGATTCGGCCGTACTGTTGTAGGCACATCGATTTTTCCAGGAACTCACATAGCAATATCCAATTACATTTCCTTCATATTCACATACTAAATAGGGGTATACGGATGAAATATCCATTATCCGCTTTTCCATTTCATCTGTTGCTACGGCTGATGTTTCAAATGTTACGGTCGTATTTAGTACATAGTGGTTGTAAATCTGGCAAATTGAATTGGCATCGCTGACTACAGCATTTCGGATAGTATATTTTTCCATAATCTTTTCTTTAAGTTTTATATGAGAATTATATTCTCGCAAAAATATAAACTTTAGTAACATAGCTTCTGATAATTAATTATTTTCTTTTATATTATTTGTACCGATTTGTAAATTATTCCCTATTTTTGTTGCATTGATAACCTTATTAAATACCTGATTAAGATGAAAAAAGTACTTTCCTTTCTTTTTTTACTTGGATTAACCTTCAATTTATCTGCTCAGATAAGAACAGATCTTCGTCTGCCGGAACTAAACGGATACAAAGTTTTGAAATGTGATTTTCATATTCACACAGTTTTTTCTGATGGATTGGTTTGGCCTACGGTACGTGTCGATGAAGCTTACCGGGAAGGGCTCGATGTGATTGCTATCTCAGACCACATAGAATATCGTCCGCATAAAGATGATATCAAGGCCTCATTTAACCGCTCTTATGATATCGCTGAAAAATATGCAAAAGGTAAAGGTGTTACAGTTATTAAGGGAAGTGAAATAACTCGTTCCATGCCTCCGGGACACTCTAATGCATTATTCCTTTCCAACTGTGATTCTCTCGATACTCCAAACTATATGGATGCGTTTAGGGCTGCCAAGAAACAAAAAGCCTTTATATTCTGGAATCATCCGGGATGGGATGCACAGCAGCCGGATACAACATTATGGTGGAAAGAACACTCTGAGTTGTTTGATGGAGGTTACATGCATGGTATAGAGGTGGTGAATGGAAATGACTATTCTCCGGAAGCTCATCAGTGGTGTTTGGATAAGAAGCTTACAATGCTTGGAAATACAGATATTCATGCTCCGATTCAGGCAGATTATGATTTTGCGAAAGGAGAGCACCGACCAATGACGTTGGTATTTGTGCGGGATAATTCTGTTCAAGAAATCAGAGAAGCATTGGAAAACAGACGAACTGTCGTTTATTTCCAAGACAAGATCGTAGGTGAAGAGGACTATGTTAAAGAGTTATTTGAAAACTCTATTGAGATATTGAGTGTAGACAAGAGCGAAAAGAATGTACGTATTGTCTTAAGAAATAAAACCGACCTGCCATTTAAATTAAAGAAAACAGCTCATGATATAAATCTTGTTTATTTTCGTGAATATGAAATTAAACCTCATGGAACACATGCAATAAATATAAAATTAAATAACGGGGTTAAAAGTGGTAATATAAATTTTGAAGTAACCAATTTACTTGTAAAACCAAACATCGGAATGCAATATAGCTATCCGTTGTAAACCGAAAGCTCTCCGGCTTTTCTCGTTTTTGTTATTTTTTTCGAGGCCATAAATTGTTGTCAGCAACTTTATGGCCTCTTTTGCGTATAAACTCCAATTATCGGACTACTTTTCTATTCTATGATTATCTCGTCGGGAATGGAGAGAAGGGTTGAATCGGGTTGGCTTTCATCAATCTTTGTAACCTCGAATGTGTAGTTAAGTACAGACGAAGTAGTTACACGTTTTAGTACTACATTGTTCCATACGGTTACTTTGCTAACACTTCCTGCTCCTTGTTTTTCGGTAACTGTAAACAGTCTGCATGGTTTGTCTAAAAACGTACCTGCACCTGTAAGTGTAAATGAATACAGCGATTTGTCAGAATCATCCGGATTGTCATAATTGGTAATTTTATCAATGTGATCATTTGTTACCTCTTCTGTTCCTTTTTTTGCATCAAGGTCGATACTGTATTTGTAGTTTTCAAGATAAAGCGTTTGCAGATTTCTGCTTACTTTAAAATCTGCCACATCTTGGGTTTCAGTGTATAAGTTGGACCGTTTGTTGCCATATTCGTCAAAACAAACTTTTCCTGTTACATGGGTTGTGAGAGGAGGCTGACCGGGGAAATTCATTACACTTGACGATTTGTAATGAATTGTACCGTACTTTACTCCATATTGATTGGATGTAAGATGCTTTGTTTGTTGCGATACGGCTGGTAGGAAAGTAAGTGTTCCTAACAAACAAGTAAATAGAAATTTATTCATGACAGCCTTGAATTTGGGATTTAATCATAACATAAACGTATTATACGTATCCATATTGCAATACGTCCTCATTTTTTCCAATGTAAAAACGGGAGTATACAGTTGCCTGCTACTCCCGTTTATTTCAGAAAAATATAAATTATTCCAGAAATCAGATACCCAGAGATATCTTGATCTGGTTGATCTTTTCCTGAGCTGCTAATTCTGCGGCGGGCAGTTCTTCCAGATTTTTTACTTTGGAATGTACTTCGCAGTAGAATTTAATTTTTGGCTCAGTTCCGGAAGGTCTGATAGATACTTTGGTATTATCTTCTGTAAAATACTGGATTACATTCGATGTTGTAGGCATATCAAGGGTAATCTTTTCGTTTTCGGCCACGCTTAATCCTTTAAGTGTAGCATAGTCGTACACGTAAGTAACATTGGAGCCTGCAATTTGCGTAAGTGGATTTTCGCGGAAGTGCTTCATCATAGCTTCAATTTCTTCGGCACCAGATTTACCTTTCTTCACAACAGAAATGCCTGCTTCTTTAGAAAAACCATATTCTACATAGATGTTTTGAAGCAATTGATAGAGAGTCAGACCTTTGTCTTTAGCCCAGGCAGCAGTCTCTGCAAGCATCGTGCAGGCAGAAACAGCATCTTTGTCGCGGACAAAATCTTCACAAAGGAATCCGTAACTCTCTTCGCCTCCACCTATAAAGGTCTTCTTGCCTTCATTATCTTTCATAATGGCAGCAATCCATTTAAACCCGGTGTACACGTCATAAAGTTCAACGCCGTTACGTTCAGCAATGGTACGGATCAGTTCGGTTGAAACAATCGTTTTTACAATATATTCGTTTCCTTTAATTTTACCCAGCTCTTTCCAACGGGTAATCAGATAATACACAAACATGAGTGCGGTTTGATTTCCGTTAAGCAACACCCATTCTCCTTCGTTGTTCTTTACGGCTGCTCCCACTCGGTCTGCATCCGGGTCGGTAGCCAATACTAGTTCTGCATCTGTGTCTTTTGCCCGCTGTACAGCCATAGCTAATGCAGCCGGCTCTTCCGGGTTTGGAGAGATTACTGTTGGAAAATCACCACTAATTATATCTTGTTCGGGGACATGGATAATATTTGTAAAACCGAAGGCTTTCAACGCAGCAGGAACAATTTCGACACCTGTACCGTGAATAGGAGTATATACAATCTTCATATCCTTGTGGCGTGCGATTGATTCAGGAGAAAGAGATATGGTTGTGAGGTCGTTAATATACCGCTGATCCATCTCTTTTCCGATTACTTCTATAAGCGACTTATTACCTTTGAACTTAATCTCTCCGGCATTTCTTATCTGGTTGACTTCTGCAATGGTATTGCGGTCGTGAGGAGCGATCATCTGTGCTCCATCATCCCAATATGCTTTATATCCATTGTATTCTTTTGGATTGTGTGAAGCTGTAAGAATGATTCCGCTCTGACATCCAAGTTTTCGGATAGCATAAGACATCTCGGGAGTAGGACGAAGATCTTCAAATATATAAGCCTTGATTCCATTTGCTGAGAAGATGTCAGCCGAAATTTCAGCGAACTTACGGCTGTTGTTGCGGCAATCATGGCCGATTACCACTTTAATCTGCGGTAATTTTGAAAATTCTTTTTTAAGGTAATTGGATAAACCCTGAGTGGCCGCACCCACCGTATAAATGTTCATGCGGTTGGAACCAACGCCCATAATTCCACGAAGACCGCCTGTACCGAATTCAAGATCCTTATAAAAAGCTTCAATCAGTTCGCTTGGATCTTCGTTGTCAAGCATCCGTTTTACTTCGGCACGTGTTTCTGCGTCATAGCTTTCAGAAAGCCAACCTTGAGCTTTCGATCTTACCATTGCTAACAAATCGCTGTTTTCCATTTTTTTACTATGTTTATTTACTACTCTTTCTGAATTCAAAGATACAAAATAATTGGTTTACTCAAATGATCTACCCTATAATTTGGGATCAAAACCATTTTACCAGGTAAAGCTTGTTGAATATTTGCTGGTATTACCACATGCATCAGTCACAACAAAAGTAAGTGAATGTTTGCCTCTGGATAATCTGGATGAATCAAATTTATAGGTAATCAGGCCTTTACTTCCATCATATTCGAATAATGCAAATTCGCCATCAATCTCTCCACGATAAATCTCCATACCACTCAGGTTGTCAGAAACCCTGAAAGCAATCGCTCGCTTTGAAACCCACTGAGCCGGAGCAACAGGGATTATCTTGGGAGGAACGGTATCTTGCATTACTGTATAGGTCCCCAAATCACGAATTTTTGTATCTATCCAACCATTACGGTAGGTGCCCCCCTTCCAGGTGCGGTGCCCTTTGTTTAGGTACACCATCCCGTATTGATTTTTGTTTTCAAGAGAATCTTTTTGTATTTTGATTGATAATTCTGCCTCCTTGTGTAATGGTACCAACGGATTATGTAAAGTATGTGTGGCACTAAGTGCATTTTCGTCTTCTTTTACACTGTATTCAAAAAAGAAGTCGGTGTATAGATTTCCTTTAGGAATATGTAAACGTACTCCTTTGGCCCCAAAACGATTGTCTCCCGACCATGAAAAGTGTTCTGTTCCCTCAGGCTTTTTTACTTTGGGAATATCTTGTTTTTTTCCATTTACTTCAAACGAGAAGTGTGTGGAATTACCATAGGCATCCTTTAGAAGATAGCTAATCATATAGGTTCGTTCTTCTTTTATCGTCAGGACTCCCCGGTTTTTACTTTCAATGAAACGTAGTTTATTGCCTGGTTCAACAAAAGACTTTGAGAAAAAAGCCCTGTGTTGTTTCCATTCTTCATAATCAATCAGGCTATTTATGTAACGGGTTTCAGGGAAAGCATAACGATCCAGATTGCTTCGAAACACCTCTTGATCATCTACAGTAAGAATCACCTCCTTTATCCCATAAATATTTCCTGTTTCGTTCATGTAATCATAGGCTTTGATAGCAAAGCCTACCTCTCCCCACGCTTCAATTTTTCCAACAATCCTTTGTTTTCCTGATTTATCGGTCGTGAGTCTGACGGCCTGCTTCTCCACTTTACCGTTTATACTCCCTTTTTGAGCTACAGGATAAACCATTAATCCTTGCAAGCGGGGGGGGCGATTATCTTTGAGCCGACTTTTATAGAACGGGATGGGGTCCATAGTCTCCTCTGTCTCTGTATCACGTATTTCAAAATGCAGGTGAGGACCGGCCGAAGTTCCCTCATTGCCGCTATAGGCGATCAAGTCACCTTTTTTTACTGGAAAAAGGTCTTCAGGTAATTGTAGGTCAACACTGAATGATTCACGCTTATACTGTTGTTTGCGGATATAGTCCTCTACCTCCTTTGTAAAGCCTTTGATGTGGCCATATACCGTAGTCATACCATTTGGATGTGTCATGTAGAGTGCTTTCCCAAATCCCCAGGGACTTACCAGCACGCGGGAAATATAGCCATCATATACAGCATAAACAGGTTTTCCAACCACTCCTTGTGTTTTAAAGTCGATTCCAGAATGAAAATGATTGCTTCTGAATTCTCCAAAATTACCGCTCAAATACAGGGGGATATCCATGGGAGCCCTTAAAGGAGTATCTTGAGCGTTGACGTGAACTCCGGCTGCTCCCGTCAGCAGGCAGAAGCATAGAGGTATATATCGTAACATGTATCTTTTTTTTACTAATTAAGGAGTCAAAGGTAAGGAAAAATCTACAAGTAAAGGCAAATGATCACTATAACCTCCCTCATATTTATATCCATAATAGGTGCGGAAAGGTCTTGTTCCATGATAGGTTTTGTCGGATTTAAAGAGAAATTGAGGAGTAAATAACCGGTTGCTTCCCGGTATAAGATGCATAGGGTTCCGCGAATCAAGCAGTGTGCCGGTAACAATAATCTGATCCAGCTGAGCCCATTCTCCCTGGTATTTATGGGATCCGGGTTTTGCTAATTGCTCTGAATGTGAAAATAAATTATAAAGAGAGTGGGCAGAGGTGGTATCAGAAGGATAAGACATGGTTTTGATTCCATGGATAATACTTTTGTCAGACGGAGTGTCGTTGAAATCACCCATAATGATAAACTGAGGATTCTTACGGTTTAATAATAACGAATCACAAGTATTTCGAAGCATTCTTGCCGCATCCATTCTGTCTGCTTCAGTGGCCTTTTCGCCTCCGGAACGGCTTGGAAAGTGGCAAACAAATACATCAAGTGTGTCACCGGAAAGAATTTTACCGCTTACGCGAAGGATGTCTCTCGAACGTTTGTCTGGGTGTTTCCGGAATTTAATCCGGATAGATTGGTGTTCAATATATGCAAATTGATCGCGTTGATAGAGTAGAGCAACATCGATTCCCCGATTATCCGGACTGTTGGTCATACAATACCGGTAGTCTTGTTGCCGTAAAGGAGTTTTGTTTAGCAGGTGTATGATGGTGGAATCGTTTTCCACCTCGCATAGACCAACCAATGCTGGTGTATGCCATTCGCCGGCCGCAGTAATTACTTTAGCTATCTGTTGAAGTTTTTGATAATATCGTCCTTTAGTCCATCTAAGTATTCCATCAGGTAAAAATGACTGATCATCTTTTATGGGATCGTCTTCGCAATCAAACAAATTTTCTACATTGTAACTCATCACCCTAAAAGTTCGCTGTCCATATAACCGAGTTAGTGGTACGAGAGAAAGTATATACAGGCAGGTTAAGGTTACACAGGCTCGTTTATTCATTAGCTTCGCGGATATATTCGTAAGCACCGATATCTGGTCCGTCGCTATCATTGAGTCTGTTTACGCCAAAACGATCCAATGGATATTTTACAGAAAATGAGCGTGCAGCTTTACCCCGTACAATGGATGTTGAATCGGGTCTGAAGTCGTAGCGGTAATCACCAGCCTCACCAGATAGACGGTAACCGGGACTTGTACCCCAAAGAATATCAGTAAAGTGAACATTAGCCTCCTCCTTGCTTTTTATGAGACAATTGGTGAATTGATAGCTGAATGCATCCTGACTTGTTCCTTGCTGATAATACAATGCTAATTCGCCGGTGGAAAGGTTTCCATCGATAATGCAATTTTGAAAGTCGGCTTTCTGAAGTGGATAAAGAACAACCTTGTTTTCGGCATTGGTAAGATTGTTCGACAAAATGAGAGTGGGTACTGTACGTGCACCAAAAGCAAAATTATTAGCAAGTGTACAATGAGTAAAACTATATCGGCCTCCTACAAGCATAACTACTGCCTCTCCTGAATTACTGAATTCGGTGTTGTAAGCCTCTATATTACAATTGACTGCAGAAAAAAGATATCCGTCGGAATTGGTAATTTGAGAGTTCCCGATAATCAACTTGCTTTTTTCGGGATCTGCCTGCATCATTGTTATGCCACTGCTTCCGTTACGCACAACTACATGATCAAGTATATTTCCATAACTAGTAGTCGCAAAATAGATTCCTCCCCATTGGTCAGGAATCAGATCGTATGGCAGATTGTCTAATAATTTATCAAGGCGGTCGCCCCTTATAATGATGGGAGCCGTCCGGGTACCTTTGGCAATCAAGGTTCCACGTACAATCAGATTAGCTTTATCGTGCATAAAAATACGGGTTCCCTGTTCGAGTGTTACAGTAGCGTCTTTGGCTATAACCAGACTGTCATATACGAGATAGGGTTGTTTGGATGTTAAAAGAGTGTCTTTTGCGAGAATTGTTCCTCCTTTGCAAAGCACTACATCTTGTCCGAAGGCCTGTAGTTTTACTGCTTGTCTGACTCCGTTGGTAGTGAAGATTACAGAATCCTCTATCAGTAAGGGTTGATTTGTTCCGTTGGGATTTACAGTCACTTCAATAAAAACATATAAACTATCATTTGGCCTTACCTCCACATCCTGAAAATTAGTCCCTTTTAAACCATCCACATTAATCCTAAATCCTTTTTTTTCTCCCTGAGCCAGTTCTATAGATTGAATATTAAGCGGTTTATCAAAAATATTATACACCATGAATTGTTTGGTAGTTGAACCAATGGTACTGAAGATCGTGTCGAAGGAAACTGTATCAGTCGAGAACCGTAAGTTATAGTTCGAGCCAGTGGCATAATTTTCGTCCATACCATCGCAACCGGTTACCAGTTGACTTAGTACGGCAAGTAAAATAGAAACGAAAATCAGCCCTTTTTTCATGATCATAATCTTTTGAAACTTCTGTAAGAATCTATTATGTTTATATGCAACAAGGCCGGGCTCCGGAAAGAAACCCAGCCTTGTTTATTTAACGTAGCATAACCTTAATTATTTTGCAGGAACGCTTTTTAATACTTCAAGTAAATGATCCCACCACAATTGAACAGTTGCAATTTCGATGCGTTCGTTGGGTGAGTGAACATCTCGCAGGGTTGGACCGAAAGAGATCATATCCAACTGTGGATATTTTTCGAGGAAAAGTCCGCATTCCAGACCTGCATGTATAGCTTTTATTTTGGCTTCTTTGTTAAAAAGACGTTTGTACGCATCTTGAGCCACCTGCAGAATCGCCGAATTTGGGTTAGGAGCCCAACCCGGATATCCATCGCCGTGCGCAACAGAAGCTCCGGCAAGCAGGAAGGTAGATGCCACCATATTGGCAGCATAAATTTTGCATGAATCGATGGAGCTACGCTGACTGGTTCCAACTACAATTGTATTTCCTTCCTTCATTTTAACAGAAGCCAGGTTTGTAGAGGTTTCAACAAGGCCTTCGATATCCTGACTCATGCCTAAAACGCCGTGCGGACAAGCATGCATTGAGTAGATAAGATTTGTAGCCGTTGTTTCGTCAATACAGAAAGCAGGCTTTTCAGCCGATTCAAGCAATAACTTAACGTTGGTGTCTACATGTTTTAATTCATTTTCAATGTCAGTCGTAAAATGATTTAGTAAAACCCTTACACTTTCTTTTGCATTGTAGGGAACTCCCACAACAGCATGTGCTTCGCGGGCAATTGCGTTACGCAGATTTCCCCCGTCGATGCTGCAAAGGACTAAAGAACCTATTTCCTTTTTTAGCAGGAACAGATAACGAACAAGAATTTTGTTTGCATTACCTAATTGTTTATGTATTTCTCCACCCGAATGTCCGCCGTTTAATCCTTTTACATCAATACGGAAATAAAACATTCCTTCTGGTGCAGCCTGCGGAGTATATGTGAACGTTGCAGCCGTATCCTTACCTCCTGCGCAACCCATAAAGATTTCTCCTTCGTCTTCGCTATCAAGATTTAATAAAATATTACCTGTAAGGAATCCCTTCTCCAACATCTTGGCACCTGTAAGTCCGGTTTCTTCGTCTACAGTAAACAAACATTCAATAGGACCATGTTCAATATCGTTTGATGCAAGCAATGCCAGTTCTGCAGCAACTCCAATACCGTTATCCGCTCCAAGAGTAGTGCCGTTTGCGCGAAGCCATCCGTTTTCAACAATCGTCTCAATAGGATCGTTGTCAAAATCGTGTTCCGTTCCATTGTTCTTTTCACAAACCATGTCCACATGTGATTGTAAGATCACCGTAGGTACGTTCTCTTTTCCTTGTGTAGCTGGTTTCGACATGAGGATATTACCGCTTGCATCCTTTTTGATCGCAATTTTATGTTCTGCTGCAAAGGTTTCCAGATACTTAATTATTTTTTCTTCTTTTTTTGAAGGACGGGGTACCTGTGTTACCTCGTGGAAGTATTTCCATACTAAAGCAGGTGATAAATCTGTAATCTTCATAATGTTATAATGTATTTTTGATGATGCCTCATCATTAAATATTTATTAAGCAAATGAGTCTTTCTCGAAAAAATATTGAATAAAATACCAAAAAGGCACTTTGTAATCAGTTAAACTCTTATATTTGCGTCCACAAATATATAGAAAATGCTAATAACGTTATTACTTACAGTCTTAATTCTTGTTATTTGTGCCATGTTACTTGGCATAAAAATAATATTTGTAAAAGGAGGTCAATTTCCTAATACGCATGTTGGAGGGAATAAAGCTCTTGCGGAGAAAGGAATTCATTGTCACACTTCGCAAGATAAGGAAGCCGAAAACAATAAAAATTTGTTTGAGCGTTTGGAAGAAATAAAAAAATAATATAAAGATTTTAAATTACACTTTATGAAGAACATTAACTACATTATTAATGGTGTACTTGCGTTAGCAGTCGTGATTTTGTTTGTATTGCAATTTACAGGTAAAAAAGAATCTGGTGTTACCAAAACATTTACGGCTGAAGAAAGTGCCTCCGGCTTACTTCCAATAGCTTATGTTAATGTGGATTCTCTGCTTCTTAATTATAATTATTCGAAGGATTTGAATGAAATAATAATAAAGAAACAAGAAAATTCCCGTGCGAGCGTTAATCAGAAACTACGTTCGTTACAAACAGAAATGCAGGATTTTCAACGTAAGGTAGAAAACAATGCTTTCCTTACCCGCGAACGCGCAGAGCAGGAACAGGCACGTTTGATGAAGAAGCAGCAGGAACTTCATGATTTCGACAATCGTTTGGCACAGGAGCTGGTTTCCGAGCAACAGAGATTGAACGAACAACTTCGCGACACATTGGTTTCTCAGCTTCGTGTCTATAACAAAGACAAAGGTTATCAGGTTATTCTAAGCAACACAATGGGAGATAATATCTTGTTGGCTGGTGATGCATATGATATCACAAAAGAGGTTATAGAATACCTTAACAAGAATTATGCACCTGCAAGCAAGTAATTCAATCAATAAAATAGAATAAAAAAGGAGTCTCTTTCGGGACTCCTTTTTTATTCTATCTAAAATATGCTGATGTCAGCGACTGTAATCGTATTGACAGTAATGCAGATTATTTTTCCTTGGGTGTAACAAATGCCGTATAGACCTGCAGCAATGCTGCGATGGATAAGCATAGAATCCATTCGGTACGGTGTTTGAACATAAATGCCGAAGATGCCAACATGAGTATTCCGGCAAAAATATTAAAACGATGCAATCTCCTCCGTCTGAAGTCGAGAACCTGATAGGGAGCTGTAAGGTAACTTAGACAAATCCCTGCCGATCCGAAAGCAAATACGTATGGAGCATAAATCCATTGGGTAAGATAAAGAATTGTCCCTGTAAGTACCAGTATCCCGGAAAAATTGTAAATGGTAGTTCTTATTTGCTTGTTCATTTATTTCTCTTTAATAATAAAAACATCTTCGTCGGCTTTTTTCATCAGATACTCTTCGCGGGCAAAGCGTTCCAATCCTTCCTTATCGGTTCGAAGATCATTTAATTTTTTAGTGTTGACTTCAATCTCTTCTTTGTATTGTTTAATCTCTTTTTCCAGCTCCTGTATTTTCTTGATATAGACGTATCGTTTATACAGATTGCTGTCGCCTGCCGTAAAGGTAAGGCCGAGGAAAAGAATCGTAACCAGCCAATACTTGTTGATTCTGGAAAGATACCGATCATAAAAATCTTTTAAACGCGACATACAAGTAATTTTTGCAAAGGTAAAAAATTTTCCCTGTATAGTATTGCATGAAGGATTTGTTTATCTTTGTGTGATTAATAAAAAGAGCATAGAATGGATAACTACATAGTTTCGGCAAGAAAATACAGACCCTCTACGTTTCGAAGTGTTGTTGGTCAGCAATCTCTCACCACGACCCTTAAAAATGCAATCCACAGCAACAAACTGGCACATGCCTACTTGTTTTGCGGGCCTCGTGGAGTAGGGAAGACATCCTGTGCCCGTATTTTCGCAAAGACTATCAATTGTATGAATCTTACTTCGGAGGGAGAAGCTTGTAACGAATGTGAATCTTGTAAGGCATTCAACGAACAACGCTCATACAATATTCATGAATTGGATGCTGCGTCTAACAATTCGGTAGACGACATCCGTTCCTTGATCGAACAGGTTCGGATTCCTCCACAGATTGGAAAATATAAAGTGTATATAATTGATGAGGTTCACATGTTATCTCCAGCCGCCTTCAATGCTTTTCTGAAGACGCTTGAAGAACCTCCGCATCATGCATTATTTATTTTGGCAACCACAGAAAAGCATAAGATATTACCAACCATCTTGTCGCGTTGTCAGATTTACGACTTCTCCAGAATTTCTATTTCGGATACGGTTGCTCATTTGCAATATGTTGCAGCCAGCGAAGGGGTTACGGCCGATGCCGATGCTTTGAACGTTATCGCTCAGAAATCGGATGGAGGAATGCGTGATGCACTTTCTATTTTTGACCAGGTTGTGAGTTATACAGGTGGTAATATTACATATCAGACTGTAATTGATAACCTCAATGTGCTGGATTATGAATACTATTTTAAACTAACAGAAGCCATTCTGTCTTCCAAGGTTTTTGATGCGTTATTGATTCTGAATAATATATTAAATAAAGGATTTGACGGACAGCATGTGATTACCGGACTGGCCAGCCACTTCAGAGACCTTCTTGTTTGCAGAGACAAAGAAGCCCTGGTGTTATTTGAAGTAGGAGCAACCATTCGAGAAAGGTACCTTTCTATGGCAATGAACTGTCCGGATACGTTTTTATTTAAAGCCATTGAACTTGCCAATACATGCGACCTCAATTACAGAGCAAGTAACAATAAGCGCCTTTTGCTTGAACTCACTTTAATTCAATTGTGTCAGTTGCAAGCTCAGAACGAAGGTACTGATTCAAAAAAAAAAGGAATAATTGAATCAATCCCTCAGCAAGCTCCCGCTCACTCCAATTCATCTGTTCAGCAGGGTCCACAACGTACCGCCCCTGTAACGCAGCAAACAGCACCGGTAAATAATCCATCACAACCTATTCAGCAGCATCAGACTACCGTAGCAGTACAAACTCCTACACCAGCAGCCAATGCTGGTAAAAAGCCAATGGGGATGCCCCGCGCTATTTCTATCAAAAATATAGGAGAAGAGAAGCCGGTGGAGGAAGTTAAACGAGAAGTTGTGCAGCATGAAATAGTCACATCGTTTCGTGAAGAAGAGTTGATTCGCTTTTGGGATTCATTTGCTGACGAGGCAGGTGAGAAGGTATATTTAAAGAATACCATGATTAACTGCAAACCGGTTCTTAAAGATAATTATGTTTTTGAAGTAGCTGTGCATAATCCCGGGCAACAGCAGGAACTGGAAAACTCGGCAGTCGACTTACTTCCGTACCTTAGGAGTAACCTAAAGAATACGCGTATCCAGATGTCTATACGTATTATCGAATCGAACGAAAAGCATCTGGCCTATACTTCCACCGAAAAATATGATTTGTTATTACGCACAAATCCTGTTCTTACCAAATTAAAAGAAGAGTTCAATCTTATTCTGGATTAGTAAATCAGATATATAATAAGGGCTGCATCCGTTAAAGATGCAGCCCTTATTCTTATAATTTACGTAACCAAACGTTACGGAAGCTGATTGGTTCGCTGGGGTCACCATGTGATTGAAGTATGATCGGACCGGCACCGTGTTTTTTTACCTGTGGAAATCCGATGTATTCGGTAGTACCCAAAATGGTGGTGTTGTTTTGAAGAACAATTCCATTCTGAATTACGGTTACACGTGGTGGTACACGATAGGTACCATCTTCTTTAAAAATGGGAGCAGAATAGATTATATCATACACATTCCACTCTCCCGGTTTACGCATAGCATTTGCCAAAGGAGGAGTCTGCTTGTAAATACTACCTGTTTGTCCGTTTACGTAGGTCTTATTATCGTAGCAGTCTAATACCTGTATTTCGTACATACCCTGCAAAAAGATACCGCTGTTGCCTCGTCCCTGACTCTTCCCAGTGATATTTGCCGGAATCTGCCACTCGATATGAAGCTGAAAGTCGTTAAATTCCTCTTTAGTCTGGATATCGCCAGCTTTTTTGTTTACAGTAAATGCACCGTTGTTTACAATCCATTCAGCAGGTCCGCCTGTTCTTGTGCTTTTCCAGGCAGAAAGGTCTTTGCCGTCAAAAAGGACAATAGCATCCGATGGTGCTGTTAAAAATGCATTGGGAGTTGTTGTTCCAGGGGTAACCACTACAGGTTGTGGAGTCCAGTACTCGGACATGCCCGGTGTCATCTTTTCTTGTTTTGGAAACTCTTCTTGAGCCTGAAGACTAACACAGGCAGTACACGCCAGTGTTGCCAATACCGCTTTCACGGGAATCATTTTTTTAATCATGGTCTATTAAATTTAAGTTCTTTCGAATTTATTTGACTGCAAACTTACATATTATTTTATTAACGAACTGTCATATCAGCCGGAAAAGTAATATTGAGTTTAAAACTTTTCCGGCTTATATTCTATCTTTGTTTATTAAGAATTGTGCGCAAACAAACGTTTTTCTGCTAAATCTTCAAATTTGGTGCCTTTTCGTCCGTAGTTGCAATAGGGGTGAATGCTGATTCCTCCTCGTGGTGTAAAGATCCCGGTAACTTCGATATACTTGGGGTCCATAAGCTTTATAAGATCTTTCATGATAATGTTAACACAATCTTCGTGAAAATCGCCGTGATTGCGGAAACTGAAAAGATATAACTTCAGACTTTTGCTTTCAACCATTTTTATATCGGGGATATAATCGATGTAGATCGTGGCAAAGTCGGGCTGACCGGTTATAGGGCACAGGCTGGTGAATTCAGGGCAATTAAAGCGTACCCAGTAATCATTGTCCGGATGTTTGTTGGTAAATGCTTCCAGCACTTCGGGAGCATAATCGCTTTTATATACAGTTTTGTTTCCTAACAGGCTTAATTCTTTTTCGTCCATGTCTTCTTATATTAATTGGTTTGAAGTCTTGTTTACTCAGTTTGCAAAAGTAAGAACTATCTTTGGTCTGGCAATGGAACGATAATCTGGATTGAAGACACAGTTCTCACATATTTTTACCTGTCCTTTAGGGGATGGGTTTCTTTTTTGCGTCTACTATGTATTGGTAAGCAGATTTATTGAATAATTTAATATCATGAAGAAGACATTTCTTTTACTCTCATTAACCTTGTCTATGGCTATTTCTGCAAAAAATCAGACCGTGGAAATGGTTAAAAGACTTCCGGGTGCTTCGTACAATTCGCATTATGTAAGTAACCGATCCCCGTTGCAACCACAACAGTTTATAAAACTTCCTGTAGGAAGCATTCAGCCCGAAGGATGGTTGCTTAAGCAGCTCGAACTTCAGAAAGATGGTTTGAACGGGCATTTAGGAGAAATCAGCGCCTGGCTCCAGAAGGATGACAATGCCTGGCTTAAAACCGGAGGGAAGTGGGGCTGGGAAGAGGTTCCTTATTGGCTGCGTGGCTATGGTAATCTTACTTACCTGATGAAGGATGAAGCAATGTTGAAAGAGACAAAATTCTGGATTGAAGGCATTTTGAAAAGTCAACGTGAAGACGGAAACTTTGGTCCTTTGGTATTAAACAATGGTAAACAGGATTTCTGGCCTAATATGATTGTGCTTTGGATAGTTCAGTCTTATTATGAATATAGCAACGACGCTCGTATACTCGATTTTATGACTAAATATTGTCATTATCTGCTTACTGTTTCCGATGATGACTTTCTTTCCAGCTATTGGGAAAATAGTAGGGGAGGAGATAATCTGTGGAGCGTGGTGTGGCTTTATAATCGTACCGGTGACAAGCAATTGCTTTCCCTGGCAGATAAAATTCACCGTAATACAGCCGATTGGACAAAATCTACACAATTGCCAAACTGGCACAATGTGAACGTGGCACAATGCTTCCGCGAACCGGCAACCTACTATTTATTCAAAAAAGATACAGTCTTATTGGAGGCCAGCTATAATGTACAGAGCCTTATACGCAGGGCATTCGGTCAGGTTCCTGGAGGTATGTTTGGAGCCGACGAAAATGCACGCATCGGTTTCTTTGATCCGCGGCAGGGTACAGAAACGTGTGGGTTTGTAGAACAAATGGCTTCAGATCAAATAATGCTTTTGATAAGTGGCGATCCTTATTGGGCAGAAAACTGCGAAGATGTCGCTTTTAACAGCTATCCTGCAGCCATGATGCCCGATTATAAAGCTTTACGTTACATAACAAGTCCCAATCATGTAGTAAGTGACAGCCAGAATCATCATCCGGGAATAGATAATAGTGGACCTTTTCTGGCAATGAACCCCTTCAGCAGCCGCTGTTGTCAGCATAATCACGGATTCGGCTGGCCTTATTATGCCGAACATTTGGTTTTGGCTACACCCGATAACGGACTGGCGGCCGTAATGTATTCGGCTTGTAAAGCTAAAATTAAAGTAGGAAGTAAAGGGACTGAAGTAACCTTGCACGAACAAACCAACTATCCATTCGAGGAGGCTGTGAGGTTTACGTTATCTACACCCTCGAAGGTTCGTTTTCCTATGTATCTTCGTATTCCGTCCTGGTGTAAGAACGCATCTGTAAAGATCAACGGAAAGCAAGAAGCTGTAACTTTAGTTGCAGGAGAGTATGCACGCATTGAAAGAGAATGGACTAATAAGGATGAGGTTGAATTGATGATACCTATGGATTTAAGCATGCGTCAATGGCAGGCAAATAAAAATAGTGTAAGTGTGAATTGGGGACCTCTAACCTTGTCGTTGAAGATAGAAGAAGAATACAAGCAGCTGGACAGCCGGGCAACAGCCATCGGAGATTCAAAATGGCAGGAAAACGCAGATGCTTCTGCATGGCCAACGTATGAGATTTATCCTAAAACACCGTGGAACTACGCTTTGGTAACCAGTCTGCCTATTCAAATAAAGCGTAAAAACTGGCCAGCCGACAATAATCCGTTTACTTTAGGTAACGTTCCGCTGGAGTTTAAAGCTAAAGGGCGGATTGTGCCAGGATGGATTATTGATGAATACGGATTGTGTGGTGTTCTTCCCTACGAAAATGCCCGTAAGAGCGACCGGATCGATGAAATAACTTTGGTGCCGATGGGAGCAGCCCGTTTACGAATATCTGCATTTCCAACCGCAAAGTAGGCTTGATTTAAATTAAATAGATTTGTATTTGTATTACTTCCCTGTTCTGAAAAGAATAGGGAAGTTTTTTTATGGAAGACTGTTGTATGTTTTCCAAGCGTTGGCTTTTTTGAGGTTTCGCTTTTTAGCTCTTGCCGTTTTGGAAAAAATAGATTGCAGCAGATCTTCAGCCGAAAAAGAGAATCCGGCAGGAGTAGCCCTTAGTTCTTCCGACTTATTACTAACTTTAAAAGCTCTTATTTCTTTTTCAGGAAGATAATTGAATGTGAGTTCATGGAATACTCTGGGAGGAATTTTTATAGAATCGGATGCTTCCATAGGTATTCCGGCAACCGGTTTGAGTCCGAAATCTTTTGTAATAGGGATCTTCGACACGAAAGGCCTGGGTTTATTTGCCTGTTTAGGTCCGTCAAAATTAATCAACGTTCCCGATTTAATAGCCCTCATGGTTGCTTCATTCAATTTAATTTTTTGTTTTTCCGGTTGATACTCGTTTATTATAAGCGTGTCTTTCTCTGCCTCTGCAAACTGTCCATATATTGGTCCCAGGTTTATCAGACAAAATGAAACTGATACAATAATTCGGCTGCACATAAAAGAGTTTGGTTTGTTTTATGATAGTCAACGACAAATGTATAAGATTTTCAATTGTAATTGTTAATTTGACTTTTTAATTAGTTGTATTTAATAGTTTTTGCAGTTTGTTGTCAATTAGCCCTGTTTATGGGTAT
>VSSQ01000256.1_pt1 | contig 57278 bp, 46 predicted proteins | sample 4763081 | NCBI WGS metagenome assembly VSSQ01 (sample SAMN12137344, study PRJNA551015) | bioreactor metagenome | isolation source: SDC9 anaerobic chlorinated ethene degrading culture | place: USA: Knoxville, Tennesee | collected 2015-01-01
CGGCGAGGCGCCCGGCGCTTCGGCATGGGCAAGGCCCGCCGTCAGGCTCGCGAGCAGCGCGACCAGTCCCGCCGCCCGCCGCATCACGCCTTCTTCTCCGGCACCGGCGCACCACGGCCGAAATCGGGGGCGTCGGTGTCCTGCCCGGCCTCGATGATGCCGCGGCGGATCTCGCGGGTGCGGGTGAAATAGTCGAACAGCATGTCGCCGTCGCCCATCCGGATCGCGCGCTGCAGCATGAACAGCTCCTCGGTGAACCGGCCGAGGATGTCGAGCGTCGCCTCGCGGTTGGTCAGGAACACGTCGCGCCACATCGTCGGATCCGAGGCGGCGATGCGGGTGAAATCGCGAAAGCCCGAGGCGGAATACTTGATCACCTCTTCATGCGTTACGCGGCGCAGGTGATCGGCCACCCCCACCATGGTGTAGGCGATGAGGTGCGGCGTATGCGACACGACGGCAAGCACCAGATCGTGGCGGTGCACGTCCATCTCGTCGACATTGGCGCCAAGCTCGGTCAGGAAGCCGCGCAGCCGCGCAAGCGCCGCGGGCTCCGTCGCCTCGAACGGCGTGAGCAGCCACCAGCGGTTGACGAAGAGCGTCGCAAAGCCCGAGCGCGGGCCCGAATGCTCGGTGCCGGCAAGCGGATGACCCGGGATGAAATGCACATGCCCGGGCAGATGCGGCGCCACCGCCTCGATCACCGCCTGCTTGACCGAGCCGACATCGGTGACGGTCGCGCCCTCGGCCAGATGCGGCGCGATCTCGGCCGCGATCGCGCCCATGGCGCCCACCGGCACCGCCAGCACGACAAGGTCCGCGCCCTGCACCGCCTCGGCCGCAGTGTCGCAGACCCGGTCGACAAGGCCGATCTCGCGCGCCGTCGCCCGCGTCTCGGCCGAGCGGGCATGGCCCACAATCTCTCCCGCAAGCCCCTTCGCCCGCATCGCATGCGCCATCGAGGAAGCGATCAGGCCAAGGCCGATCAGCGCGACGCGCCTGTAGGTGGTCATGCCGTCGCACCCGCCTTGAACTGGCCGATCATATGCGCCACGCGCCGGCACGAGGGCTCGTCGCCCACGGTGATGCGCAGGCAGTTCGGCAGACCATAGCCCGCGACACGGCGCACGATCAGCCCGTCCTTCTTCAGGAACTCGTCGCAGGCCACCGCCTCCTCTTCCGAGGCGAAGCGGGCGAGGATGAAGTTCGCCGTCGAGGTGTCCGACGGCACCCCCCTCTCGGCCAGCGCCTCGGCCAGCCAGCCGCGCAGCCGGGTGTTGTCGTCGCGGCAGCGCGTGATCCAGTCCTGATCGCGGATCGCCGCCTCGGCGGTTTCAAGCTGTGCGGTCGACAGGTTGAACGGATCGCGGATGCGGTTCAGCACGTCGATGATGTGGCGCGGGCCATAGCCCCAGCCGATGCGCAGCCCGCCGAGCCCGTAGATCTTCGAGAAGGTGCGGGTCATGAACACATTGGGCAGCCGCGTCGCGAGTTCCGCCCCGCCGTCATAGCCCTCGACATATTCCGCATAGGCGCCGTCGATGACCAGGATCGCCTGTTTCGGCAGCCCCATGGCCAGCCGTTCCAGCTCGGCCAGGCCGATCATCGTGCCGGTCGGGTTGTTCGGGTTCGCCAGGAAGACGAGCTTCGTCTTCTTGGTGCAGGCCTTCAGCAGCGCGTCGACATCGGTGGTGCGCTCGCGCTCGGGCACCGCGACCGGGGTCGCCCCCGCGCCAAGCGCCGCGATCCGATACATCAGGAAACCGTGCTCGGTGAACAGCACCTCGTCCTTCGGCCCGGCATAGGCATTGACGATCATCCGGATCAGCTCATCCGAGCCGACGCCGCAGATGATCTGCGCCGGGTCGAGCCCGTGCACCTCGCCGATCGCCTGGCGCAGCCCGGCATGGTCGGTCGAGGGATAGCGGTTGAGCTTGTGCACCGCGCGCGAGAACGCTTCCTTCGCCTTGTCGGAGGGGCCGAACGGGTTCTCGTTCGAGCTCAGCTTGACCGCATCGCTGAGCCCCGCGACATGCGCGGCGCCGCCTTCGTAGAGGGCGATGTCGAGAATGCCGGGCTTCGGGCGGATCAGATCGTTCATGGCGGGGTTCCTTGCTCTCGCCGCCGTATTAGCCGCGGGCGCCGCACATGGGAAGGGCTACTTGCGTCGCAGCCCGCCCGCCCGCGCCGCAACGGGCGCGCAAAAGGCAAAGGGCCGCCCCGAAGGACGGCCCCGCAAGATCGGCGAAGACCGAGAGATCAGTTCTTCGCGTAGAATTCGACGACCAGGTTCGGTTCCATCTGCACCGGGTAGGGCACGTCGCCCAGAGCCGGGGTGCGCACGAAGGTCGCGGTCATCTTGTTGTGGTCGACTTCCAGGTAATCCGGCACGTCACGCTCGGCCGACTGCACGGCCTCGAGGACGAGCGCGAGCTGACGCGACTTGTCGCGCACCGCGATCACGTCGCCTTCCTTCACCCGGTAGGAGGCGATGTTGACGCGCTGGCCGTTCACGGTGACGTGGCCGTGGTTGACGAACTGGCGGGCGGCGAAGACGGTCGGCACGAACTTGGCGCGATAGACGATCGCGTCGAGACGGCGCTCGAGCAGGCCGATCAGGTTCTCGCCGGTGTCGCCCTTGACGCGCTCGGCTTCCGCGTAGATGCGGCGGAACTGCTTCTCGGTCATGTCGCCGTAGTAGCCCTTGAGCTTCTGCTTGGCGCGCAGCTGGGTACCGAAGTCCGACAGCTTGCCCTTGCGGCGCTGGCCGTGCTGGCCCGGGCCGTATTCGCGCTTGTTCAGCGGCGACTTGGCGCGGCCCCAGATGTTCTCGCCCATGCGGCGGTCGATTTTGTACTTGGCAGACGTGCGTTTGGTCACGGCTGATCTCCTTCATGTGTTCCGAAGGGCGTTGTCCTCCTCCCTCGACCCCATCCGCGAGGCCTCGGGCGACAGGTTTCCCCTCGCGGGGTCCACCAACACCAATGAAATCCGGAAGACCGCGGCCATCCGGACTGGCGGGGCTTATACAGCCCGCCGCCCCGGAGTCAATGCCCGAATGCCCCGCCCCTCTCCCGGCTTTCTCCTTGCCGGAAATACCTCGGGGGTGACGGCGCCCCTGGCGCCGGAGGGGGCAGCGCCCCCTGCCCTTCCCGGTCCCGCCTGCCGGTCCCGCCCGCCCTCAGGCGGCCAGATCGTGGCGCAGGATCGCCGCCTCGGACCCGCTCAGCGCGCGCCGCGCGAAGGCGCCATAGCGCAGCGGATCGGTGGCGATCTCGGGCAGGACCCGCAACAACCCCGCCCGCTGCGGTTCGGACACCATCTCGAGCGTGGTCGACGCCGGATGGAAGCTCTCGCTCTCCATGCCATTCGCGCGGATCACCTGATGGCGGGCAAAGAGCAGGTGGATGTAGCGCAGCCCGGCCAGCCCCCGCTCGACCCGCACCGAGCCGCCGTTGACCAGATCACAGGCCCGCACCAGCACCTCGGCCTCGTTGAAGAGTGCCCGTGCCTGCGGGCCGCGGATCAGCACCCGGTGCTGCGGCGAGACGACCAGATCGCCGGTCGGCCGGCCGATGCCGAAGGCGCCGGCGCGGATCCGCACCGGACAGAGCTGCGGCAGCGCATGCAGCCGCGCGCCGGTCATCCGCCGCGACCCGGTCCACAACAGCTCCTGCGCGCCGTCGTCGCGGGTCAGCACCCGCTCGCCCGGACGCAGCGCCTCGACCGGACGCGGCCCGCCCGGCGTGTCGATCAGCGTGCCGGGGGTGAAGCAGATCACGCCGGGCGGCGGCAACTGCACCGGCACCGGCCGCAGATCAAGCCGCGCCTCGACGATCCACAGATCCGCCCCGCGCGGCGGCACCCCGCCCGAGAACATCAAAAGCCGCGCCCCGCCCGCCGCCACCTCGACCAGTGTCACCACCCAGGCGGCATGGCCGTCGGTCACGGTGAAGCTCTGATCGGGAAGCTCGGACGGCACGGTCTGCAGCGGGTCTTCGGGCAGCGGTGTCTCCTCGAGGGCCGCGCCCAGCAGCCGACGCACCATCTTCGCCGCGCGCAGCCGCACCGCGGCTTCGCCCTCGGCGCCGCTCAGCACCAAGAGCCCGCGCGGGCCATCGACGCAGACCGCCTCGCCGCCCCAGCGCCAGCAGCTGCCGATCGCCAAGGCGGACGCCGGCGCGCCAGCCACGCCGTCGATCTCCGTCTGTGCCCATGAAATGACAAACGTGCCCTGATAGCCCGTTTTCATTGCCTGTATGTCCCGCGCTCGTTTTTATGGGCCTTGGGGCCCTTGATTGGGGACCACGCTAACATGGGGGAATCTGCTTGGGAATCCCCCTTGGTAACGATTGTGGCAGCGTGCCGCAGGCGGCCTCCCCCGCGTCAGAAGTTGACGCGCGCGCGCAGGCTGCCCAGCACCTGCCCCTCGGGCTGGCCCTCGAATTCCTTCGACAGCCAGGTCACGCCATAGAACAGCCCGAAGGTCTCGGACCGCAGGCTGACGCCTGCACGCAAACGGGTGCGGGTGCCCTCGAAATCGACACCGTCTTCCGAGGGGAAATAGCTGCTGTCGAAGACATGGGCGACATCGGCGCCCAGAACGAGGCTCGGGACCAGCGGCTCGGACCGGCCCGAGATGCCGACATAGCGCTGCCCGGTGATCTCGTCGCGCAGCCACAGCGCGCCCTGCTCGCGCATGCCGAAGGCAAGGTCGAGCCCTGCGCGCACCAGCGTCTCGTCGCCCGCCCGCGCCTCGACGAAGGGCCGCGCGTCGAGCCCGCCGAGGGAGAAGCTGCGGCCAAGCTCGCCGTCGATTACCGGATAAAGATGGTCCCCGAGCTGATCCTTCGCCGCCTTCGGGGTCGGCGCCGAGAAGATCCGGTGCACGGATTCGTGGAAATGCGAGACGCCGGTCGAGGGGCCGACGGCGACGAGGCCGAAGCCGAGCCCCGCCTCGACCTTCGGCGCCGGCTCGAACTGGGTCTTGGCAGCGAAATGCAGCACGCCCGCATAGCGCCGATCGCCGGCCGGTGGATGGCTCAGCACCGAGGGCGCGATGATCGATGCACCAAAGCGATATTCCATGATCTCGAACGGGCGGGCGGGCAGCGCCCCGTCCCAGCTCACGCCGCGCACCACCGAGATGTTGTAGCTGCCGGTCTGCCAGCGGTCCTTGCCGTCGCCCAGATAGTCGTTGTTGAAGAACCGCCCCACGCCGAGCGTCGAGCGCCCGGACAAATCGATCTCGGCCCGGACCACGGCGGGCGCGAGAAGCGCGGCAAGAAGGAGCAGGCTGCGCAGGGCGGCCTTCGGGCGGTTCGTCATCGTGTCTGTCCTGCTCTGGCGCCCGCGCTTGGCCGGCGGGCTTGGTGATGGGCAAAAGATCTTAAGGCTTCCTTCACCTAGAATCTGGCCAAAATGCGGACGGACCCGTGTTTTTTCACGCCCCCGCGCCCCCCCTTTGCGCAGACGCAAGTGATGCGCAGATGCCGGCTGCGGCGATGCAGCGACGCATCGCCCGCAGCCACCGGCCCGATGCGACCGCAAGCCTCCCCCGCCCCGTCGCCCGGATGAAAATTTTTTTCCATCAATTTCAATGAGATATTATTTTATTGCGGCAATCTGAAATTCTGGAACGCTTCTTGCATCATGCCTCGGTGAACCGCGCACCCCTGACCGGAGCCTGAGCCGATGACGCAAGAAACCCTCGCCGAAGCGCCCTATCTGGACGTTGCCGACCCCACCTTCTCGATCCGCTCGCAGGCGGTTCTCGATGCCCGCGAGGCAAGCTGGTATGCCCGCACCAACTACGGCATCGCGGTGCTGCGCTATGACGACGTGATGAAGATGCTGCGCCATCCAAAGCTGCGCCAGGGCTCCTATCGCTGGCCCGAGCTGAGCGGTGTGCACGGCGGCCTCTTCGCCCGCTGGTGGGGCGCGATGCTGCTGTCGCAGGAGGGCGAGACCCATTCGCGCCTGCGCCGGATGGCGAACCCCGCCTTCTCGCCCAAGCTCATCACCGAGCTGCGGCCAAAGTTCCAGGCGCTCGCCAACAAGCTGATTGACGGCTTCGCGGCGCAGGGCGAATGCGACTTCATCGCCGAATTCACCGAACCCTATGCCACCGGCGTGATCTGCGACCTGCTCGGCCTGCCCTTCGAGACCTGGCGCGAGCTCGCCGACATCGCCGCCGAGATGGGCCTCGCGCTTGGCGTGACCTTCAAGCAGGACCTCGCCACGGTCGAGGCGGCGACCGCCCGACTGCTGAGATACGCCGAGGATCTGGTGGCGCTGAAGCGCGCCAATCCGTCCGACGATTTCGTCGGCATGCTGGTGCAGGCCAATGCCGACAAGTCGCAGCTCTCGGACCAGGAGCTGCTCGACATGATCGTTCTGGCGATCTTCGGCGGCATCGACACCACCCGCAACCAGCTCGGTCTGGCGATGGCGACCTTCATCGAGCACCCCGAGCAATGGGCGCTGCTGGCCGAACAGCCCGATCTGGCCCGCGCCGCGGTCGAGGAGGTGATGCGCGTGCGCCCGACGGTGACCTGGGTCACCCGCGAGGCGACCGAGGACTTCACCTATAACGACCTGCCGATCAAGGCCGGCACGACGATCCACCTGTTCTCGCAATCGGCGACCTCGGACCCGGCGGTCTTCCCCGAGCCCGGCTTCGACATCACCGCCGAGCGCAAGCCGCATTTCGGTTTTGGCGGCGGCGCGCACCATTGCCTCGGCCATTTCATCGCCCGCGGCGACATGACCGAGGCGCTGAAGCTGCTCGCGCAGCGGCTGAAGAACCCGCGCGTCAACGGCGAGGTGAAATGGCTCGCCGACAGCGGCAACACCGGCGCGATCACCCTGCCGATCGCCTTCGATCCGGCCTGAGCCGAAGCCCCCCAGCCCCCATCAGACACAGGGATGCGAAAATGAAAGTTGATGTCGACATGTCGATCTGCCTACTGCACGGCCAATGCGTGATCGCCGCGCCGGAGGTATTCTCCTTCGACGACGACGGCGGGCTCGTCTGGGTCGCCGAAGTGGACGAGGCGCAGCGCGCCGATGTCGAGGCCGCCGCCGATGCCTGCCCCGAGCAGGCGATCCTGCTCAGCTGACGCCATGACCGCGCCGCGCATCACCATCGTCGGGGCTTCGCTTGCGGGCCTGCGCACGGCAGAGGCGGTTCACGCCGCCCTGCCCGCGGCGCGGATCACCCTTGTGGGCGACGAGCCGCTCGCCCCCTACAACCGCCCGCCGCTGTCGAAGGAGGCGGCCGAGACGCTCGCCCGTGACACCTCGGCGCGCGAGGCGATGTTCGGCAAGCTGCTGCTGCGCTCGAAGCTAACCCCCGAGGCGCTGAGCCTGCGTCTTGGCTCCGGTGCGGTGGCGCTCGAACCGGGCGGCGTGCGGCTCGCCGATGGCGCGCTGGTGCCGGGCGAGCGGGTGATCGCGGCGACCGGGCTGCGCCCGCGCCGCCTGCCCCTGCCGGGCGCCGAGGCCCGCCGCCACGTGCTGCGCAGCTTCGACGACCTCGTCCGCCTGGCCCCGAGCCTGCGCCCCGGCGCGCGGATGGTGGTGATCGGCGGCGGCTTCATCGGCTGCGAGATCGCCGCGACCGGCCGCAAGCTCGGCCTCGAGGCGACGATCGTCGAGCCCTCGCCGCAGCCGATGCTGCGCGCCCTCGGCCCGCGCGTCGCCGCGGCGATGGCGGCGCTGCACCGCGCCCATGGCGTCGTGCTGCTCACCGGCCGTTCGGTCGCGGGCTTCTCGGACGAGGGCGTGATCCTCGACGACGGTCAGGCGCTTGCGGCCGAGGTGATCGTCGAGGCGCTCGGCTCGCATCCGAATGTCGAATGGCTCGCGGGATCGGGCGCCGATCTGCGCGACGGCGTGCTGGTCGACGACCGGATGATCGCCCCCGGCGCCGAGGGGCTGATGGCCGTGGGCGACGTCGCCCGCTTCGTCAACCCGCTCTTCGGCCCCGAGGCGCGCCGCACCGAGCATTGGTGCGTGCCCGGCCAGACCGCGAAACGGGTGGGCGAGACGCTTGCCGCCGAAGCCGCGCGCACGGCCCTTGCAACGCGCTTCGCGCCGATGCCCTCGTTCTGGTCGGATCAGCACAGGATGCGGCTGCAGGCCTTCGGCGCGCCCTCTCTCGCCGATGCCTGCCGGGTGCTGGAAGGCGAGCTGTCGCTCGTCGGCCGCGCGCCGGTGATCGTCGAATACCTGCGCGGGGGCGAGCCGGTCGGCGTGCTCGGCCTCGGTGCGAACCCCGCCGCCCTCGCCAGGGCCCGCGCCCGTCTTGACGCGGCGCTGACCGAAACGCTTACCGCCTGAGGCCCCGATGACCAACGCCCTGACCGCCGCCCTTGACGCCCTGAATGCCGAGATCGTCCATGTCGGCCAGTTCGACTATGCCTCGGTGTTCCGCGAACGCCGGCTGCGCCGCCCGCAATTCCTCGACTGGGCGACGGATGCGCGCTTTGCCAACGTCCTCGCCTATTGGGACAGCGCCGACAGCCTCTATGGCGGTGATGCCTTCTACACCGAGACGGTCGAGATCGACCCGAGCTCGATGCGCCGCAACCCGTCCGAGCCCGGCGCCGTCACGGTGATCGCCGAGCTGTCGGGCGCGGCGAAGGAGCTGATGCCGCGCGAGGTGCTGCGCCGGCAGATCGACCGCGCCGCCGCCATGGGCTTCACCGTCGACGCGGCCTTCGAGTTCGAGCTGATCGTGCTCGACGAGACCGATACCTCGGTGCGCGAGAAGGACTTCACCGGCCTTGCGAAATTCGCCCCCGACAACAAGTGCTGGTCGGGCGCCACCGCGAACACCCATGCCGCGTTCATCGCCGGGATGGAGGCCGAGATCCTCGGCCATGACGTCGCGCTTTACGGTCTGGGCGTCGAGCTCGGGCCGGGCTGCCTCGAGGCGACGCTCGGCGCGACCGAGGGGCTGCGCGCGGCCGATGACGCCGCCTTCTTCCGCATGGCGGCGCGGTCCTATGCCCGCAAGATGGGCAAGACGGCGAGCTTCATGCCCTATCTCGGCGCGGACTACCCCGGCATCGGCGGGCATTGCACCGTCTCGCTGCGCGACAAGGCGACGGGCAAGAACCTGTTCTCGGACCCCGAGGCGAAGACCTCGGCGCTTGCGGGCGCGTTCATCGCCGGCATGATGCAGATCGTGCCGCAGGCCTTCGCGATGTGCACCTCGACGGTGAACGCCTATCGCCGTCTTGCGCCGGGCAGCTGGGCGCCGAAATCGCTGACCTGGGCCGAATACCCGTTCACCGTGGCGGTGCGCTCGGCCCCCCATGCGGGCGACCGCGCGCGGCTCGAATTCCGGGTGCCGCCGGCCGACTGCAACCCCTATCTCACGCTTGCGCTGATGCTCGGCGCGGGGCTCGACGGGATCGAGCGGCAGCTTGCCACCCCCGCCGCCGCCACCGCCGCACATCCCGATGTCGTGCCCGAAGGCGCCCAACGCTTTCCGCGCGACCTTGCCGAGGCGGCCGACCGCCTCGCCGCCTCGCCCGATGCCGCGCGCATCTTCGGGCCGGCCTTCTGCCAGAACTTCGCGGCCGCCTGCCGCGCCGAATACGCCAGCCTCGCGAAAGCGGTCAGCGCCGAAGAACGCGCCCGCTATCTCGAAGGCTGAGTGGTCAGAACAACAGGGAGACGACCATGACCACCACTGACACCGACTATCACCGCGAGATCGAGGCGCCCGGCCGCGCCGCGCTGGTCGAGCGCGTGCGCCGCAAGATCGACGCGCTTGGCGTCGATTACATCTACTACCAATACATCTCGATCACCGGCCGCGTGATGGGCAAGGCCGCCCCGGCGCGGCACTGGGAGACCCAGGCGCGCAAGGGCGTGCAGACCTGGATGGGCGGCGTCGCCGACGTCACCCCGAACTTCAAGGGCAGCCTGATCGGGTTCGACAGCAACGCGATGGAATGCATCGCGCTGCCCGACCCCGACACCTTCTGCCAGCTGCCCTGGGACAAGCGCGTCGCGCGCGTCTTCTGCACCCTCTATTACAGCCTCGAGGATCCGAACTTCCCGGGCCAGCATTACGAATACGACACCCGCGGCAACCTCAAGCGCTTCGACCGCGAGTTCCGCGAGGCGCACAATGGCCTGACCCTGCGCGTCGGCCTTGAACCCGAGATGCTGTGGCTGAAGCCGAAGGACGGCGAGGTCCGCCCCTACGAGGGCATCACCGAGGCCTATGCCTATCACATCGGCCAGTTCGAGAGCGCCCGCAACATCTGGATGCAGGTCTCGGATTACGCCCGCGCCATGGGTCTCGACATGATCCAGGGCGATTGCGAGGACGCCCCCGGCCAGATCGAGCTGAACTATCAGTTCGACGACGCGCTGCCGACCTGCGACCGGATGACCACCTACCGGCAGATCTGCGCCGAGGTGGCGCGGCAGAACGGGCTGATTGCCTGTTTCATGGCGAAACCCTTCATGGGCTATGCCGCGAACGGCTGCCACCACAACTGTTCGGTCTGGACCGGCGGCTCGCGCGAGCTGCAGCAGCTGATCCCGGGCGAACTTCCGGGCATGGAGGAGCTCTGGCACTACTCGAAGGGCGGCGTGAACGAGTTCGAGAACACCGACGGCGACTGGCTGCCCACCGAGCTGGGCCACCACATCCTCGGCGGTTCGCTCAAGCATATCGACGCGCTCACCTGCCTGGGCGCCTCGACGGTGAACTCCTACCGCCGCTTCAACGACTTTGGTCTGTGGGCGCCGATCGGGGCGAACTGGGGTCTGCAGAACCGCTCCTGCACGATCCGGATCTCGTCCCCCGACCGCTTCGAGTTCCGCGCCGTCGACAGCATGGTCAACCCGCATCTCTTCTGCGGCGCGCTGCTGAAGGCGATGGACGACGGCATCCGCAACAAGATCGACCCCGGCGCCCCCGAATCGCGTAACGTCACCGAGGTCTGGCAGTCGGGCGAGCCGGTCAAGCTCATCCCTCTCAATCTGCGCGATGCGCTGACCGCTTTGGAAAAGGACGAGGTCATTCGCTCGGCACTGCCGGGGCGGCTCTACGACGTCTTCGACGAATACAAGCAGGACGAGTGGACGCGCTTCCTGCGCGAGGTCACCAATTGGGATGTGGAACGTTACTTGCACTGCGTGCCCTGACGCGGTGCCGACCGGGGGAGATCACCTGATGGGAGCACGGGAACCGCAAGGTTCGATGCTGGAAGACTGGCTCGCGCGCGACGGGACGATCCTGCGCGCGAGTGCCGCACAGGATGCCGCGCTCGGGCTTGCCCCGGGCGCGGCCGAAGGCCGTCCGTGGTCGCTGATCTACCCGCTTGCCGCGCGCGAGCGGCTGGAGACGCTCTTTGCCCTCACCGGCCCCTGGCCGCAGGTGCTGGCGCTCGAGCTGCGCTGCGCAGGCGCCTCGACGCTGCCGGTGACGGCGGTGATCGAGCGCATCGAGGACCCGGCCGCGGGACCCTGCCTGCGGCTTTTCAAATGGCCGCGCGGCGGCATGATCGACGCGGTCGAGCGGCTGGCCGAGGAGAACGAGGTGATCGCCTCGATCCTCGCCACCTCGGACGATGCGGGCTGGTGCATGGAATGGGCCGAACCCGTCGACCTGTCGGCGCCCGAGCAGGAGACGATCCGCCAGGTCTTCGAGAACGGCCCGCGCTGGCGCTTTTGCAACGACGCGATGGCACGGCTCTACCGCACCCCGCCCGGGCGCGACTTCAACGAGCTGCCGGTGCACGAGACCTTCCCGCGCACGCCGGAAAACGAGGATTTCGTCCGCCGGCTGGTGCGGGCAAGCTTCGATGTCACCGCCTCGCCCTCGCGCGATCTGCGCTATGACGGGGTCTGGATCGAGGTCGAGAACGACGTGCGCGGCCATATCCGCGGCAACCGGCTGACCCGGATGTGGGGCACTGTGCGCGACGTCTCGAAACACGCCCGCCGCGCCGCGGTGCTGCGCGACGAGATCGAGGCGCTCGAGGCGGTGCTGACGGCGCTGCCCGACGCGGTGCTGGTGATCGACCGCGCCGGGCACCTGCTGCGCACGAACCTTGCGGCCGAGGAGCTGCTGTCGCTCGCAACCGACGCCTATGCGACGCGCGAGCTGGGTGACTGCATCGCGCTGCCCCTGCCGCTCGAGACGCTGTTCGAGGCCGCGGCGGGGCGGCTTCCGGGCCATCCCGACCGGACCTGGACGGTGACGGCGCTGCGCTCGGAAACCGGGGTGCGGGCCGAGATGCAGGCCCGGCCGCTGCGCCTGCGCGAGACCGAGTGTCTGGTCCTCAGCCTGCGGCTGAAGCGCGGCCCGGCGCTCGCGGGCGCCCCCGCGGGGCGCATCGCCCGCTTCCGGGCGGAGCGCTGAGCGATGGGAGGTGAAGCCGTGACCAGCCACACCACCCCACCGCAGCGCCCCGCGCTCGAGACCGCGCTCGACGCACTGCCCGACGGGCTGATCGTGCTCGACGCCGCGGGCACCGTCACCCATCTGAACCGCGAGGCGGCGATGATCGGCGGGCTCGACGCCGTCGCGGCGCCCGGCCAGACGCTCGCCCGCCTCGGCGCCGGCTCGGCACTGAACTGGCTGCCGGTCGAGGAGATGATCGAGGCCGGCCGCACCGGCTCGGTGATGCTGCGCGGCGACACGGTGGGGGCGGTGCTTGTCACCCTGCGCCGGATCGCGACCTGCGGCCATGTGCTGACGTTGCGCGATCTGGCAGTGCTCGACCACGCCCGCCGCCAGGCCGCAGGCCAGCGCGACGCCGCGCCCTTCCCGACCACCGCCGAGCGCCGGCTGCGTCCCGACTTCGCCCGCCAGCGCCATCTGTCGCCCTGGCTCGACCGGATGATGTCGCGCGGCGAGCGGGCGCTTTTGCAGGGCGCGCGGGTCATCATCACCGGCGAGTCGGGCGTCGGCAAGACCGAGATCGCGCGCCACCTGCACGGCTTCGTGTCGAACGCCACCGACCCGTTCATCGCAGTCAACTGCGCCGCGATCCCCGAGACGCTGTTCGAAAGCGAACTCTTCGGCTACGAGAAGGGCGCCTTCACCGGCGCCTCCACCGAGGGCAAGAAGGGCCTGATCGAGATGGCCGAGGGCGGCACGCTCTTCCTCGACGAGATCGGCGAGATCCCCCTGCCCCTGCAGGCGAAGCTGCTGACCTTCCTCGAGGACGGGATGGTGATGCGGATCGGCGGCACCCGGCCGCGGCGGGTCAGCGTGCGGGTGATCTCGGCCACCAACCGCGACCTGCTCGCCATGGCCGAAGAGCGCCGCTTCCGCCTCGACCTCTATTACCGGCTGGCGGTGGTGAACATGCCGATCAAGCCGCTGCGCGAGGTGCCCGAGCTGCTCGACCATCTGATCGAGCGCTTTCTCACCGCGATCAACCAGCGCCGCTCGCAGCCGCTCGACCTCAGCGACGACCTGCGCGCGCGGCTGCGCGCCTATCAGTACCCCGGCAACATCCGCGAGCTGTGGAACCTGATGCAGCAGATCTCGGTGCTCGGCGACGATGTCGACGAGCTGCCGCGGCGATTGATGGCCATCGACCTCGATGCCGGGCCTGTCCGGGCCCCGGCGACGGCACCGACCGTCGCCGGGGCGGAAGACCGGCCCGAGGGCCTGCCGCTGCGCGAAGCGCTCGCGGAATACGAATTGCGGATCATCGAAGAGGCGATCCGTATCCACGGCAGCAAGCGCAAGGCCGCTGCCGCTCTGGGTGTCGATATCGGCACCATCTCGCGAAAGACCCGAAAAGAGCCGTGAACGGCCGTTCAACCAACAGTGGAGACACGAAATGACCCGGAAGATCCTGCTCGGTGCGCTTGGCGCCCTCGCCCTGACCACCGCCGCCCCGGCGCTTGCCGAGGGCACGCTCAACGTGCTGACCTGGGAAGGCTATGCCGACCCCTCCTTCATCTCGAAGTTCGAGGAAGAGTCGGGCTGCAAGGTGAACGCGACCTATGTCGGCTCGAACGACGACTTCGCGCCCAAGCTGATGTCGGGCGGTGGCGTCTATGACCTCATCACCCCCTCGATCGACACCACCAAGCTGATGATCGACCTCGACTTCGTCGAGCCGATCGACACCGCGAAGATCGGCGAGTGGAGCAACATCTACAAGAAATTCCGCGACCTCGACGGAATCCAGAAGGACGGCGCCTATTACGGCATGCCCTATGTCTGGGGCGCGATCGCCTTCATGTATCGCGACGACGCCTTCACCACCCCGCCGACCTCGATCGCTGATCTGTGGAACCCCGCGCTGAAGGGCAAGGTGTCGCTGTGGGACGACAAGTCCTCGATCTATGTCGCGGCGCGGCTGAACGGCGACATGGACATCTACAACCTGACCGACGCGCAGATCGCCGCCGCGCAGAAGAAGCTGCTCGAGCAGAAACCGCTGATCCGCAAGTACTGGGCCACCGCGGGCGAGCTCGTCGACCTCTACAAGGCCGGCGAAGTGGTGATCTCGAACACCTGGGCGGGCTATCAGTCGGGGCTGCTGAAGGCCGAAGGCATCAAGGTGACCGAGTTCATCCCGAAGGAAGGCGCCGAAGGCTGGATGGACAGCTGGATGGTGGTCAAGGGCACGCCGAACAAGGAATGCGCCTACAAGTTCCTGAACATGCAGCTGTCGCCGCTCGGTCAGTGCGGTGTCGCCAACATCAACGGCTATTCGGTCGCCGACCCGGTCTCGGCCAAGGCCTGCATGACGCCCGAGCAGTATACCTCGCTGCATCAGGACGACCCGGCCTATCTCGACAGCCTGATGGTCTGGCAGCCGCTCGGTGACCGCTTCGAGGCCTACACCAACGCCTGGAACGCCGTGAAGGCGCAATAACCGCAAGATCCGTCCGGTCCGGGGCACGCGCCCCCGGGCCGGACCACCAACCAGAAAGGCGCCGGGTTTTCGGGGGAGGAAAGCCCGGGCGCCGCGTTTCAGGGAAAGGCGACATGGCCGCAATCATCGAACTGGAGAACATCTCCAAACACTACAGCCCGACGATCATCGGCGTGGACAATGTCTCGCTGACGGTCGAGGACGGCGAATTCGTCACGCTGCTCGGCCCCTCGGGCTGCGGGAAATCCACGCTTCTGCGGATGATCGGCGGCTTCGAGACGCCCACCGCCGGCACCATCCGGCTGGCCGACAAGGACGTCACCTGGGACCCGCCCTACAAGCGCGAGGTCAACATGGTGTTCCAGGACTATGCCCTCTTCCCGCACATGACGGTGGGCGAGAACGTCGGCTATGGGCTTAAGGTCAAGGGCCTCGGCCGGCTCGAGATCGAGACCAAGGTGCATGACGCGCTCAAGCTCGTCGGCCTCTTCGACAAGGTGAAGCTGCGTCCCCAGCAGCTCTCGGGCGGGCAGCGCCAGCGCATCGCCCTTGCCCGCGCCATCGTGCGCGAACCGAAGGTGCTGCTGCTCGACGAGCCGCTCTCGGCGCTCGATGCGAAACTCCGCGAGCAGATGCAGATCGAGATGAAGCACCTGCACGAGAAGGTCGGCATCACCTTCGTCATGGTCACCCATGACCAGACCGAGGCGCTGGTGATGTCGGACCGCGTCGTGGTGATGGAGAAGGGCCGCATCGCCCAGCAGGGCCGCCCGCAAGAGCTTTATGACCACCCCGCCTCGCCCTATGTCGCGAATTTCATCGGCACCACCAACTTCCTGCCCGGCCGGGTCCTGCGCTGCGAGGGCGAACGCGCCGAGATCGAGATCGGCGGCGGCCGGCTGAGCGCGATCGTCGATGCGCCGCTGGTCGCGGGCAGCATCGTCACCGCCGGCTGCCGCCCCGAGAAGGTGCGCCTGCTCGCCGAGGGCGAAACCGCGGAAAACGTGATCGAGGGCCGGGTCGCCGAGGTGATCTATTACGGGCTCGGCCTGCGGCTTGCGGTCGAGCTTGCGGACGGCAGCCGCGTCTATACCGACAGCCTGCTTCCCGACCGCCTCGCACTCAGCGCCGTGCCGCCGCTCGGGCAAAGCCTGCGCCTTGCCGTCGCGCCGCACAACGTCTTCGTCTTCGAGGGGGAGGTCACGCCGTGAGCCACGCCCGCCGCAACCTCTCGGGGGTGATGGTGCTGGGCATTCCGCTGCTCTGGATCGCCCTCTTCATGCTGCTCCCCTACGGGATCATCGTCACCTTCTCGTTCTGGGTGAAGAAATACCCGACCTTCGTGCCGGCCTTCCAGTTCGGCAATTACGTCACCCTCTTCACCGACCCGCAATATGTGCTGGTGCTGCTGCGCACGCTGAAAATCTCGGTGCTGGTGTCGGCGGCCTCGCTGCTGCTGGCCTATCCCTTCGCCTATTGGCTGGTGTTCCGCTGCCGCTCGGCGAAGCTGCGCACCTGGCTCTACATGGCGGTGATCGCGCCGCTCTGGGTCAGCTATCTGCTGCGCGCCTATGTCTGGAAGACGATCCTCGGCACCGAGGGGGTGCTGAACTCGTTCCTGAAATCGATCGGCCTGATCGACGAGCCCTCCTCGATCTTCCTCTACAACCAGTTCGCGATGGTGGTGACGCTGACCTATATCTTCATCCCCTTCATGGTGATGCCGATCTATACCGCGCTCGAGAAGATCCCCGCGAACCTGACCGAGGCGGCGGCGGATCTGGGCATGGGGCCGTGGCGCAGCTTCTGGACGGTGACGCTGCCGCTCTCGGCACCGGGCATCGCGGCGGGGGCGACACTGACCTTCTGCCTGTCGTTTGGCGACTTCATCGCGCCCTTCCTGGTGGGCGGGCCGGACGGCAACCTGATCGCCAACGTCATCGCCACGCAATTCGGCGCCGCACTGAACTGGCCGCTCGGCTCCGCGCTCGCCATCGTGATGCTGGTCGTCGTGCTGACCATCGTCTCGCTCAGCGACCGGATGGAGCGCAAGGGCGCTACGGGAGGGATCTGACATGGCACAATCACCGAACCGCGCCCCGGGCCTCGTGTCCCGCTATGGCGCCGACACCGCCTTCATGACCTTCGTCGCGGCGCTGATGGCGTTCCTCTACATCCCGATCTGGGTGCTGATCGCCTTCTCGTTCAACGACTCGCGCTCGCTGACCTGGCCGCTGTCGGGCTTCACCCTCGACTGGTACGTCAAGCTTGCCTCGAACGGCGACCTGCTCGCCGCGATCCGCAACAGCTTCTACGTGGCGACCGGGGCGACGGTCCTGACGCTGTGCGTCGGCGTGCCCGCGGCACTCGCGCTGCACAAGGTCAACTTCCCCGGCAAGACCGTGTTCCGCCGCCTGATCCTGCTGCCGATCACCCTGCCGGGCATCGTCACCGGCATCTCGATGCTGAACATGTTCAAGCTGATCGGCTTCCCGCTCAGCCTGGAAACGGTGATCCTCGGCCATGCCACGGCGCTGCTGGGCGTGGTCGTGACCCAGGTCTATGCCCGGTTGCAGCGGCTGCCGAAATCGCTCGAGGAGGCGGCCTTCGATCTCGGTGCCTCGCCCTGGCGCAGCTTCGTCGACATCACGCTCCCCAACATCCGCACCGCCATCGTCGGCGCCGGCATGCTGAGCTTCGTGCTGAGCTTCGATGAGATCCCGGTCACCTTCTTCCTGACCGGCCGCGACAACACCCTGCCGATGTACATCTATTCCACCCTGCGCCGCGGCGTGACGCCCGAGATCAACGCCGTCGGCACGATCATCGTTTTGCTGTCGCTGGTGCTGATCGTCGTCTCGGTGGTCTCGACCCGCGACACAAAACAGAAATGACAGGAGGTTCCCCCATGACCCTGACGCTGAAGGACTGGCAGGCACGCGCCGCCGCGCTGAAACCCGACACCCGCCTGTTCATCGACGGCGCCTTCGTCGATGCCGCGAAGGGCGGCAAGTTCGAGACCGTGAACCCCGCCACCGGCGAGGTCGTGGCCGAGGTCGCCCGCGGCACCGCCGAGGATGTCGACCGCGCCGTCGCGAGCGCCAGGAAGGCGTTCAGGTCGGGCGTGTGGTCACGCATGGCGCCCTCGGACCGGATGGCGGTGATGCGCCGCTTCGCCGATCTGATCGAGGCGCACGCCGAGGATTTCGCGCTCCTCGACACGCTCGACATGGGCAAGCCGATCTCGGACATGCTCAACATCGACATCCCCGGCTCGCTGATGACGATCCGGTTCTTTGCCGAGACCATCGACAAGATGGAGGGCGTCGTCACCTCGACCAGGGCCGATGCGCTGCATTACATCCTGCGCCAGCCGCTCGGCGTGTGCGGCATCGTGGTGCCGTGGAACTACCCGCTGATGATGGCGGCCTGGAAACTGGCCCCGGCGCTGTCGTGCGGCAACTCGGTGGTGCTGAAACCGGCGGAACAGTCGCCGCTCTCGGCGCTCCTGCTCGCCAAGCTCTTCTGCGAGGCGGGCGGCCCCGCCGGCGTCTTCAACGTTGTCACCGGCTTTGGCGAGGAAACCGGCAAGCCGCTCGCGCTGCACATGGATGTCGACAAGATCGGCTTCACCGGCTCGGGCGAGGTCGGCAAGCTGATGATGGTCTATGCCGGCCAGTCGAACATGAAGCGCGTCACCACCGAATGCGGCGGCAAGTCGCCGCAGATCGTGCTGGCCGATTGCGACGATCTCGAAAAGGCCGCGACCTTCGGCGTCGCCGGCATCTATGGCAATCAGGGCGAGGTCTGCTCGGCCGGCTCGCGCATCCTCGTCGAGCGCAAGGTCTATGACGACTATGTCGCGCTTTTCACCGAGGCCGCGAAGGGCATGCATGTGCCAGGCAACCCGCTCGACCCCGACACCACCATGGGCCCGCTCGTCACCCCCGAACAGCAGGCGCGGGTGCTCGGCTACATCGAGAAGGGCAAGGCCGAGGGGGCGAAGCTTGCCTTCGGCGGCGGCGTGCCGGCGGGTTTCAACGCCGGCTGCTTCGTCGAGCCGACGCTCTTCACCGAGGTGTCGAACAAGATGACCATCGCGCAGGAGGAAATCTTCGGCCCGGTCGCCTCGATCATCCCGGTCGACGACCTCGACCATGCGATTGCCACCGCGAACGACACGATCTACGGCCTCGCCTCGGCGATCTGGACCTCGAATCTGAAAAGCGCGCATCGCTTCGCGCAGGAGATCGAGGCCGGCATCGTCTGGGTCAACGCCTATGAGGCGGGCGATGCCACCACCCCCTGGGGCGGCTTCAAGCAATCGGGCAACGGCCGCGACAAGTGCCTCGAGGCGCTGACCCAATACACCCAGACGAAATCCGTCTGGATCGAACTGAGCTGAGAACAACGGGCGGGGGAGCCCTCCCCCGCCCCTTCCGAGGACCCCATGAAGATCTGCATTCTCGAGACCGACACCACCGGCCCCGCCTTCGAGCCCGTCCATGGCAGCTATGCCGACATGTTCTCGCGCTGGCTTGCCCCCGTGCTGCCCGAGGCGCGTTTCACCCGTGTCTTCATCGCCGAGGGCGAGACGGTGCCCGAGGATCTGACCGCCTTCGACGCCTTCCTCGTCACCGGCTCGCGCGCCGGCGTCTACGAGGACCGGCCGTGGATCGCGCCGCTGATCGCCGGGCTGCAGCGCATCGCCGCGGCGCGGGTGCCGCTCGCCGGCGTCTGCTTCGGCCATCAGGTGATGGCGCAGGCCTTCGGCGGCGAGGTGCGCAAGTCGCCCGACGGCTGGGTGGCGGGCCGGCATGACCACGCGCTGAGCGCGACCGGCGCGGCGGTCTTCGGGCCCGGCGCGCTGCCCGCGCTGTCGATCCATCAGGATCAGGTCATGGTGCCGCCGCCGCGAGCCGAGCGGCTGTTCTCGACCGCCGCCTCGCCGAACGGCGGCTTTCTCTACACCGACTTCCCGGCGATCTCGTCGCAGGTCCACCCGGAGTTCACCCTCGACTTCCTGCGCGCGCTGATCACCCCGCCCGACGGGATGCGGCTGGCCGACGATCTGCACGAGGCCGCGATGGCCTCGCTCGCCGGCCCGCTCGATCAGCAGCGCATCGCCCGCGGCTTTGCCCGCGTGCTGCGTGGCGAGGAGATCGCGCCCGCATGAAGCTGCGCCAGGACATCGCGCTGCGCCAGCAGACCCGGCTGACGCTCAGCCAGGACCTGGTGCGCGCGATCGGCCTGCTCGGCCTGTCGAACCTCGATTTGGGCGAGAGCCTGCGCGAGGCGGCGGCCGAGAACCCCTTCCTGCGGCTCGAGCTGCCGCGGGCCGCGGCGCTTGAGGATGTCGAGATCGCCGACGAGGGGCCATCCCTCATCGCCCATGTGCTCGAGTGCCTGCCCGGCCTTGTTCCCGCCCGCGCCGACCGCGCGGTGGCGCTGGCGCTGGCCGAGGCGCTCGATGCGCAGGGGCTCCTTGCGACGCCGACGCTGGCGATCGCCGCTCGCCTCGGCCTGCCGCTCGCGCATATCGAGGCGGTGCTGGCGCAGCTCCAGCGGATCGAGCCGCGCGGGTTGTTCGCCCGCTCGCTTGCCGAGTGCCTGGCCCTGCAACTGGCCGAGGAAGGCCCGATCGCGCCGGAGATGCGCCGCCTGCTCGACGCGCTGCCGGCACTGGCCGAGGGCGGCCCCGCGGCACTCGCCCGCGCCACCGGGCTGCCACCCGACACGCTTGCGTCGCTGCTCGCCCGGCTGCGCGGTCTGACCCCGCGCCCCGCCGCGGGCTTTTCGACGCCCCCTGCACGCGCCCGCATCGCCGATCTCGTCTTCGCCCCCGAGGGCGCGGGCTGGGCCGTGCGGCTGAACCGCGAGACCGCGCCGCGCCTGACCCTTGCCGCGATCACCGGCCCGGCGCGCGAGCGCCGCGCGGCACAGGCGCTGATCGCCGCGGTCGAGCGGCGCAACGCGGCGCTGCTGGCGCTTGGCGCGGCACTTGCCCGCGAACAGCCGGGCTTCCTGCGCGACGGCCCCGCCGCGCTGCGCCCGCTGACCCGCCGTGCCGTCGCCGCGGCGATCGGGCTGCATGAAAGCACGGTCAGCCGGATGGTCGCCGCAGGCTCGGCCGAGACCCCGCGCGGGACCGAACCGCTGGCCGCCTTCTTCGGCCGCGCCGTCGCGCAGGCCGAGAATGCCGAGGCCGGCCCCGCCGTCATCGCCCGGATCCGCGCGCTGGTCGGCGCCGAACCCGCGAGCGCGCCGCTGACCGACGGCGCACTGACCGAGGCGCTGGCGCAGGCGGGCGTCACCGTCTCGCGCCGGGTGGTGGCCAAGCTGCGCGCCCGCGCCGGCATCCCGCCGCGCGCCCTGCGCCGCCGCTGATCCCCCGCGCCACGACGCCGCGCTTGCTTCTGCGCTGCGGCAAAGTTACATTCCAGACATCGAATATTTCAGCCCGGATCCAGCACATGACCAGAATTGCCATTCTCGGCTCGGGCTTTGCCGCCCTCACCGCCGTTCGCGAACTGCGCCGCCAGAAGGTCGAGGCCGAGATCACCGTCGTCTCGCCGCGCGAGGAGCTGCATTACCTGCCCTCCTCGATCTGGATCCCGGCCGGGCTGCGCCAGGCCGAGGCGCTGCGCCTGCCGCTCGCGGCCTTCTTCGCGCGCCACCAGGTGAAGCACGTGAAGGCCTCGGTCACCGGCATGAAGGCCGCCGAGAAGGTGGTCGAGACCGACGCCGGCCCGATCATGGCCGACCAGATCCTGATCGCCACCGGCGGCCGCTTCATCCGCAAGCTGCCCGGCATCGAGAACGCGATCGTCCCCTGCGAGGGCATCCTTGCCGCCGAGCAGATCGCGGTGCGGTTGAAGGCGATGGAGGGCGGCACCATCGCGATCGGCATGGCGACGAACCCGAACGAGCCGGGCGCGATGCGCGGCGGGCCGATGTTCGAATACCTCTTCATCCTCGACACGCTGCTGCGCCGCGAGGGCCGGCGCGACAAGTTCAGGCTGGTGTTCTTCAGCCCCTCGACCCGCCCCGGCCAGCGCCTTGGCGAGAAGGCGGTCGACGGCATCCTGAAGGAGATGGCGAAGCGCGGCGTCGAGACCCATCTCGGCCACAAGATGGTGCGGATCGAGCCTGCGAAGGTGGTGACCGAAGGCGGCGAGATCGCGGCCGACCTGATCCTGTTCCAGCCCGGCATGACCGGCCCGGCGTGGCTCGCGAATGCCGATCTGCCGCTCTCGACGGGCGGCATGGTACGCGCCGACGGGCTGTGCCGGGTGGCGGACCGGCCCGGGATCTGGGTCGCGGGCGATGCGGGCAGCTTCCCGGGGCCGGACTGGATGCCGAAACAGGCGCATCAGGCCGACCTGCAGGCCAAGGCCGCCGCCGCCAACATCGCCGCCACGCTGAAGGGCGAAGCGCCGAAGACCGCCTTCGAGGCCGAGCTGGTGTGCATCATGGACAGCCTCGACCGCGGCATGCTGGTGTTCCGCCGCGGCAAGATCAACATCGTGCTGCCCGCGCTCAAGCCGCTGCACTGGCTCAAGCGGATGTTCGAGAACCACTATCTGCGCGCCTATCGCTGAGCCGCGTCACAGCCAGTCGACATCGCTCGTCAGGATGTAGCCCGCGCCATAGACGGTGCGGATCAGCTCGGGCGCGTGGCTGTCATCCTCGAGCTTGCGGCGCAGCCGGCACACCCGCGCGTCGATCGAGCGGTCGAAGGGCTCGTCGGCGCGCCCGCGCGTGGCATCCAGCAGCTGCGCCCGGCTCAGCACCCGGTTCGGCGCGTTGAGGAACGCGCCGAGCAGGCTGGTTTCCGAGGAGCTGAGCGCCACCTGCTGCCCCGCCGGTCCGACGAGCGTGCAGGCGGTCAGGTTCGCCACCCAGCCGCCGAAGCGCGCCTGCGCATGCGCCGCCGCCTCGCTTTCCTCGCGGGCGAGCGTGCCGCGGCGCAAGACCGCGCGCACCCGCGCCACCAGCTCGCGCGGCTCGAACGGCTTGGTGATGTAATCATCCGCCCCGATCTCGAGCCCGATCACCTTGTCGGTGACCGACCCGCGGCCGGTCACCACCACCCGCGGCACCGAACGCGGCAGCAGCCCCGAGCCGAGCAGCCCGAGCCCGTCGCCATCGGGCAAAGACAGGTCGATCAGGCACAGGTCGGGCAATTGCCGGCGCACCTCGCGCTCGAATTCGGCCAGACGGCGGAACTTGCGCAGCGCATAGCCCTGCTGGCTCAGCGTGCGCTCGATCAGCCGGGCGATGTCGAGGTCATCCTCGAGCAGGTAGATCAGGGGCATCAGTCTCTCCTTGCCGGCTGGGGTGCCAGCGCCTGCGCGGTGGCAAGCGCCGCGGCCAGCGCCGCATCGGTGAAGGGCTTGCGCAGGATGGGCAGGCCCGGCAGCTCGGCCGCCGCCTGACCGGCAAGCCCCGCCTTGCCGCTCATCAGCACGACGCCGGTGCCCGGCCGCTCGGACGCAAGCCAGCGCGCAAGGCCGAACCCGTCGAGCGTGCCGGGCATGTCGATATCCGAGATCACCACCGCGATCGCGCCGATGCGCTGGATCAGCAGCTTCGCCTCGTCGGCGCTGTCGGCCTCGATCAGCGGATGGCCAAGCGCGGCGATCTTGCGGCGCAGGGTGCGGCGCACGTCGCGGTCATCCTCGACCAGCAGCAGAAGCGGCGGGCTTTCCTCCTCGGGCGCGGGTTCGGGGGCGGGCAGCGCGAGCGGCGCGGGCGGCAGCGCGGCCAGCCCGACGCTGGGCAGCAGGATGGTGAAGCAGCTCCCCGCGCCCGGCGCACTCTCGACCATGATCGCGCCATTCGACTGCTTGACGAAACCATAGACCATCGAGAGGCCAAGCCCGGAACCGGCGCCGGCCGCCTTCGAGGTGAAGAACGGCTCGAAGATCCGCTCGACCTGTTCGGGCGACATGCCGCAGCCGTCGTCGGAAAAGCGCAGCCGGACATAGCGGCCGGCCGGCAGATAGAGCAGGTCCGCCTCCTGCGGCGGCAGGTCGTAGGGCGCGATCTCGATCCGGATCTGCCCCGCCCCGCCGGTCGCATCGCGGGCGTTCATCGCAAGGTTCAAGAGCGCCATCTCGAGCTGCGAACGGTCGACCAGCGCCGGCGGCAGCTCGGCCGCGCTTTCGGTGCCGATCACCAGCTTGCGCGGCATCGAGGCGCGCAGCAGCGTGCAGATCTCGGCCACCGCACCCGGAATGTCGGTGGGCTCGGGGGCGAACTGCTCGCGCCGGGCGAGCGTCAAAAGCCGCTGCGTCAGCGCCGAGCCGCGGCGCGCGGCGGCAATCGCGGGCGCCAGGAACTCGCGGTTCAGCTCGCCCTCGCCGATCTCCTCGGAAAGCGGCAGCAGGTTGCCCAGGATCACCGTCAGCAGGTTGTTGAAATCATGCGAGATGCCCGAGGCCATGCGGCCAAGCGCATCCATCTTCTGCGCCCCCATCAAGGCCGCCATCGCCGCCTTGCGCCGGGTGACGTCGATCGAGAGCAGATAGAAGCCGATCACCTCGCCCGAGGACGGCCGCTCGGGCCGCAGCAGGGTGCGGATATCCTTGAAACGGCCGTCGGGCAGCTCCACCCGCATCTCGAAATCGACGAGCGCGCCGCGCCGGGCCTGCTCGAAATAACGCTCGGACTCGCCCAGCGTGCGGGACGACAGCACCTCGGTCGCGTGCAGCCCGATCATCTCGGCCGGACTGCGGCGATAGGCGCGGGCGAAGCGGCGGTTGGCATAGAGGATGTGCAGCTCGCTGTCGAAATGCGCGATCCCCGCCGGCACCTCGTCGGCGATCAGCGCCAGGCGCTCCTCGCTCAGCCGCAGCGCGCGGGTGCGCTCCTCGACCTGCGCCTCGAGCTGCACCGCGCGGTTGCGCCGGGCGGTGACATCGGCACAGGTCGACAGATAGCCGCCCGAGGCGAGTGGCCGCCCCACCGCCTCGATCACCCGGTCCATGGGTTTCGCAAGCTCGATCTCGATCCGCTCGGCGCGCCGCGCGCCCGTCATCCGCCCGCGCACCAGCGCCGCCGCATCACCCGGGCCGTAATCGCCGCGCTCGGCAAAGCAGCGCACGAAGCTTTCATATTCCGCGCCCGGAAAGGCCAGCGCCGCGGGCAGGTCGTGCAGCTCGAGAAAGCGCCGGTTCCAGGCCAGCAGCCGGAACTCCGCGTCGAAGACGGCAAAGCCCTCCTCGAGTTCATTCAGCGCCTCCTCGAGCGGCACCGACAGGCCGGGGCGCACGGGTCTGTTGTCCATCGCGATTCCGATCGGTTCTCCTCCACCGCGGCCAGCATGCAACATCCCCCGCCCCGTTCAAAAGCCTGAAGCGCTGCGTGTCACATTTCGATACAATTCGACAAAACTTGCGCAACACCTGCATGAGCTAGTGCCGGATGCAGCCGGGGTCGGAGGGGCCCGGGCTGCGCACGGGAGGACCAGTCACCGGATCTCTGGGCCAGCGGCCGGCCGCCTTCCGCACGCGGAAGGCTGCGCTGCGCAAGGCGCCGCCGGACCGTCCCCCGGCCCCGAGACAGACGACCGGAGCGGCCCCCGCCCGGTCCCGACGGCCCCGCGGGGCATGACGAGAAAGGCACGAAGATGACGGAACTGACGCAGGCCTGGGGCGTGACGACGAGCGGATGCCGCCGCGCCGTGGTGATCGGGGCGGGCTCGATGGGCGCGGGCATCGCCGCGCAATTCGCCAACGCCGGCGTTCCGGTCGACCTGCTCGACATCCCGGCCGAGGGCAACCGCAACGCCCGCGCCGAGGCCGGCATCGCCGCGCAGCTGAAGGCGGGCGGTTTCGCCGGCCCCGGCCCCGCCGCGCTCGTGCGCCCCGGCAACGTCGAGGATGACATCGCCCGCGTCGCCGAGGCCGACTGGATCATCGAGGCGGTGATCGAAAACCTCGAGGTCAAGCGCGCGCTCTTCGCCAAGATCGCGCCGCTCTTGGCGCCCGGCGCGGTGGTGTCGTCGAACACCTCGACGATCCTGCGCGAACTGCTGACCGAGGGCTTCGGCGCCGCGTTCGCGTCGCGCTTCGCGATCTCGCATTTCTTCAACCCGCCGCGGCACATGGCGCTGCTCGAGCTGGTCGCCGAGGACGGCGGGCCGGCGCAGGCCTTCATCCGCAAGGCCGGGCGCGCGGTGCTGGGCAAGACGGTGATCGACTGCCGCGACACCCCCGGCTTCATCGCCAACCGCATCGGCTGCACCTGGATGTCGATCGCCATGGTCGAGGCGCTGCGCCTTGGTCTGACGATCGAGGAGGCCGACGCCGTGCAGACCGTCTTCGGCATCCCGCGCACCGGCGTCTTCGGCCTGTCGGATCTGGTCGGCGTCGACATGATCCCGAGCATCTGGGGCTCGCTGATGGGCGAGCTGCCCGCCGACGACGCGATCAACCGCTTCGACCTGCCGGCAAATGCGCTGGTCAGGGACATGATCGCCAAGGGCCGCTTCGGCCGCAAGTCGGGCGCGGGTTTCTACCGCAAGGCCGCCGACGGCAGCCGCGAGGTGATCGACCCGGCGACCGGCGAATACCGCGCGGTGCAGACCGTCACCGTGCCCGGCGGCGGCAAGGATCTGGCGGCGCTGCTCGCCGATCAGGGCAAGCTTGGCGCCTATGCGCGCGAGGTGCTGGGCGAGGTGCTGCGCTATGCCGCGGCCCATGTCGCCGAGATCTCGACCGGCCCCGCCGCGCTTGATGCGGCGCTCGAGCTCGGCTTTGCCTGGCGCAAGGGCCCCTTCGCCATCGCCCAGGGCCTCGACGCCGCCAGCCGCGCCGCGCTGAGCCTGCCGGCGATGCCCGCGGTGGTGAAGGACGCCGCGGCGCATGACCCGCTCGACCGGGCGAAGGCGGCAGGCGCGAAGCTTGCCGGCAATGCCTCGGCCAGCCTGTGGGATCTGGGCGACGGCGTCGGCTGTCTCGAACTCACCACCAAGATGAACGCGGTCGACGACGGCGTCTTCGACATGATCGAGGAGACGCTGGGCAAGATCGGCGGCGCGGTGAAGGCGCTGGTGGTCGGCAACCACGACCCGCGCGCCTTCTCGGCCGGCGCCAACCTCGCCCGTTTCGTCGAGATGATCGAAAGCGCGGACTGGGACGCGATCGGCGGCTTCATCGCCCGCGGCCATGCGCTTTACCCGCTGCTGCGCCAGGCGCCGGTGCCCTCGGTCGCGGCGGTGCAGGGGATCACGCTCGGCGGCGGCTGCGAGCTGACACTGCATTGCGCGGCCCGCATCGTGCATCTCGAGGCGAAGATCGGCCTGCCCGAACACACGCTCGGCATCCTGCCGGGCTGGGGCGGCTGCACCCGGCTGACCGCGCGGCTTGGCGCGGCGAAGGCCTTTGCCGCGCTGACCCAGCCGCGCCCGGCGGGCTCGGCGCGCGAGGCGGTGACGCTTGGTTTCCTCGATCCGGCGACGACGCAGGTGGTGATGCATGCGGGTGACCGGATCGGCGCGGCGATGCAGACTGCGCTCGCGATGATCGACGGCTACGAGGCGCTTGCGCCCGAGCGGATCACCACCGGCGGCATCGAAGAGGCCGAGGCAATCCTTGCTCCGCGCCGCGAGATGGTGGCGGCGGGCAAGCTCTCGGCGGCCGATCTCGCCGTGCAGGAGCGCATCGCCTGCGTCATCAGCGGCGGCCCGCTCGGCGGTGAGCTGGGCGAGGAGGACCTGCGCGCGCTCGAGGCCCGCGCCTTCGTCGAGATGATGCAGGTGCCGCTCACGCTTGCCCGCATCAAGCACATCCTCGAGACCGGCAAGCCGCTGAAGACCTGATCAGACAACCTGCGGCCGGGCGCCCTGCCCGGCCCCCCCAAGGGAGGACCCATGGAGCACAACATCTACAACATCGGGGGCGAAAAGACCCCGGCGAACTATCTGCCGATCACGCCGCTGAGCCTGATGGACCGCTCGGCCAAGGTCTATCCGGACCGGCTTGCCGTGGTCTACGAGGGCGTGCGCCGCACCTGGGGGGAGACCTATGCGCGCTGCCTGAAGATGGCCTCGGCGCTGTCGAAGCGCGGCTACGGCAAGGGCGACACGATCTCGATCATGGCGACCAACATCCCGGAGATGTTCGAGTCGCATTTCTCGGTGCCGATGGCCGGCGCGGTGCTGAACGCGATCAACACCCGTCTCGATGCCGAAGCCGTGGCCTTCATCCTCAGCCATGCCGAAAGCAAGGTGATCTTCGTCGACCCGGAATTCGCCGAGATCGTCGACCGCGCCGTGCACATCGCGCGGCCGCGCGACCTGCTGGTGGTCGACATCACCGACCCGTCCTTCGGCGCGGCGCGCAAGATCGGCCAGATCGGCTATGAGGAACTGCTCGCCGAGGGCGACGCCGATTTCCGCTGGATCCGCCCCGATGACGAATGGGACGCGATCACGCTGAACTACACCTCGGGCACCACCGGCAACCCGAAGGGCGTGATCTATCACCACCGCGGCGCGCATCTGAATGCGCTGGCGAATGTCGTGTCGTGGCACATGGGGGACCGGCCGGTCTACCTGTGGACGCTGCCGATGTTCCATTGCAACGGCTGGTGCTTCCCCTGGACCATCGCCGCCTCGGCGGGTGTCGCGGTCTGCCTGCGCGCGGTGCGCGACGAACCGATCTATCGCCTCATCAAGGAAGAGGGCGTCACCCATTTCTGCGGCGCCTCGGTGGTGCTGGCGATGCTGGTGCATGCGGCCCCCGAGATGAAGGAAGGCCTGCAGAAGGGCGTCAAGGTGCTGACCGGCGGCGCCCCGCCGCCCGCGATCATCATCGAGAAGATGGAGGCGCTCGGCTTCGACGTCACCCATGGCTATGGCCTGACCGAGACCTACGGCCCCGGCGTCACCTGCGCCTGGCACGAGGAATGGGACGGGCTGTCGCTGCCCGAGCGCGCGAAACTCAAGGCGCGGCAGGGCGTGCGCAACCACGCGATGGAAGAGATCATGGTGGCGAACCCCGACACCCAGGAGCCGGTGCCGGCCGATGGCGTGACGATGGGCGAGATCTTCATGCGCGGCAACAACGTGATGAAGGGGTACCTCAAGAACCCCACCGCCACCGACGAGGCCTTTGCCGGCGGCTGGTTCGCCTCGGGCGACCTCGGGGTGATGCACCCCGATGGCTATATCGAGCTGAAGGACCGCTCGAAGGACATCATCATCTCGGGCGGCGAGAACATCTCCTCGATCGAGGTCGAGGACGTGCTCTACAAGCACCCCGAAGTGATGGAAGCGGCCGTCGTCGCCCGCCCGCACGAACGCTGGGGCGAGACGCCCTGCGCCTTCGTCAAGCTGCGCCCGGGCTCGGAGGTGAGCGACAAGGAGCTCATCGCCTTCTGCCGGCAGAACATGGCGCATTTCAAGGCGCCGAAGACGGTGGTGTTCGGCGAGCTGCCGAAGACCTCGACCGGCAAGGTGCAGAAATTCGTGCTGCGCGACCGGGCGCGGCAGATGGAGCTGCAGTCCTGAGGCCGCAGCCTGCGGCGACAGACCAAGGGGGCCCGCGCGGCCCCCTTTTTCATCGCGCCGTCGCCGAGGCATCCGCCCGCCCGCAGCCCTGCTGCAAATCCGCATCGCCGGCTCACGCGGCCCTCGCGCAGGCTCACGGGTGCTTGACAGCGCCGCCCCCGATCGCGCAAGACGAACGCGCCTCGGTTCCGGGCCCAAAGTCCGGATGAAAAGGGAATGCGGTGCGCCTTCGGGCAATGCCGCAGCTGCCCCCGCAACTGTAAGCGGCGAGCGAAGACGGTAACTGCCACTGGGGCGATCCCCCGGGAAGGCCCGTCCGAGCCCCGACCCGCAAGCCAGGAGACCTGCCGCGGCACTCACCCTTGTCCGATGCGGGGCGCATCAGGTCAGCGGCCATCCGCAGTGGTGATTGTCGCCGTCTGCGGGATCTCCCGTCAGATTTCGTTTCACGAGGGGCCCTGCCCCGCCCTGAGGGAGTTCCGCATGCAAACCCTGCGCATCTCGCTGCTTCTCACCACCGCCCTCGTCGCCGCGCTGCCCGCCGGCGCCGAGGACGCCACCGCGCTCGACGAGATCACCGTCTCGGCCAATCTCGAGGCCACCGGCACCGACCGCACCGGCGCCACCGTCACCGTCGTCACCGCCGACGCGCTCGCGCAGGCCGGCGACACCCGCGTCGCCGATTATCTCGCGCGCCTGCCCGGGATCTCGGTGAACGGTTCGGGCCCGATCGGCACCACCGCCTCGCTCTATCTGCGCGGCGCGCCGGCGCAATACATCCCCGTCCTCGTCGACGGCATCGAGGTGGGCGACCCTGCCGCGACCCAGGGCGCCTATGACTTCGGCACGCTCTCGACCGCCGATGTCAGCCGCATCGAGGTGCTCGAGGGCTCGAACTCGGCGCTTTACGGCTCGCAGGCGGTGGCCGGCGTGATCAACATCACCACCAAGCGCGCGACGAAACTTGGCACCGAGCAGTCGGTCGCCGCCGAATACGGCCAGTATGCCACCCGCAAGTTCAGCTATTCGGTCGCCACCAAGACCGAGAACGCCGAGGCCGCGCTGACCTATTCGCATATCTCGACGCATGGCTTCTCGGCCCGCGACGAGAACGACGGCAACTACGAGGCCGACGGCTATCGCGCCAACCGGCTCAGCTTCTTCGGCCAATACACCTTCGCGAACGGGCTGACGCTCGGCGCGAACGGCTTTGCCGAGAAGAGCTGGGGCGAGTTCGACGATTACGAAGGCGATGTCGCCGGCACGCCGGGCGACGACTATTCCACCCGCGACAGCAAGGGCGCGCGCGTCTTCGCCGATTTCGTCACCGGCACCGTCGCCAACACGCTCGAGGCGACCTGGTTCGACAGCGACCGGCAATCGTGCTCGAACGGCTGGTGCGACCCGTTCGACGGCACCCGCACCAAGTTCGGCTATCAGGGCGCGACAGATCTGGGGGCGACGGCGCGGCTCGCCTTCGGCGCCGACACCACCAAGGAGAAATCCGGCAGCGCCTCGACCCGCACCAACGGCGCCTTCGGCGAGCTGAACTGGGCCGCGGCGGAAAAGCTCGACCTGACCTTCTCGCTGCGCCACGACACCCACAGCGATTTCGGCAGCTTCACCTCGGGCCGGATCGCGGCGGTCTACCGGCTGCAGGACGACCTGCTGCTGCGCGCCTCGCTTGGCAACGGCTTCCGCGCCCCCTCGCTTTACGAGCTTTACAGCGTCTATGGCGACCCGGAGCTGAAGCGCGAGGACAGCCAGAGCGCCGACATCGGCATCGAGAAACGCTGGGGCGAGACCGCAAGCCTGCGCGCCACCGCCTTCTATCTCGACGCCAAGGATCTGATCGGCTGGGATTACGCCGCCACCGCCTGCGGTCAGCCCTGGGGCTGCTATGCGCAGGTGCCGGGGCATTCGCGCCGCTCGGGGCTGGAGCTTGCCGGCCATTACCGGGTCTCGCCGCGTCTCGATCTGGCCGCGGCCTATACCTATACCGACAATTCGGTCTCGACCGGCTGGGCCGCCGTCGCGCATCATGACCTGACCGTCACCGCGACCGGCGAGATCACCGAGGCGCTTTCGGGCGACATGTCGGCGCATTACGTCGCCGACCGGCCGGACGGGATGGAGGATTACGCGGTGGTCAATGCCTCGCTCAGCTACGACTTCGGCGCCGGGCGAACCGGCTATCTGCGGGTCGAGAACCTGTTCGACAAGGAATACCAGACGAACAAGGGCTATGGCACCTCGGACCGCGCCTTCTACGTCGGGCTTCGTGCGTCGTTCTGAGCGCCATAAGGGCTGGCGGGCGCTTGCGCTTGCCGCCGCGCTAATGCTGGCGCCCCCCGCCGCGGCCGAGGTGCCGCAGCGGGTGGTGTCGATCAACCTGTGCACCGACCAGCTGGCGATGCTGCTCGCCGCACCCGGGCAGCTTGTCTCGGTGTCGAACCTGTCGCGCGATCCGCTCGCCTCGGCGATGGCCGAGCAGGCCGCGGCCTATCCCGAGAACCACGGCCTTGCCGAAGAGGTGTTCTCGCTGCGCCCGGATCTGGTGCTGGCCGGCACCTTCACCAGCCCGGCGACGACGGGTCTGCTGCGCCGCCTTGGCGTGCGGGTCGAGACCTTCGCCCCCGCCTCCGACATGGCGGCGGTGCGCGCCGAGATCCTCGCCATGGGCACCGCCCTTGGCCGTGACGAGGCCGCCCGCGCGATGGTGGCACAGTTCGACGCCGACCTTGCCGCGCTGCGCGCCGATCCCGCTACCGGCCCGCGCGCCGCGCTCTACTACGCCAACAGCTATTCGCTCGGCGACAAGACGCTTTCGGGCCAGATCCTCGCCGCCGCCGGGTTCCGCAACGTGGCCGCCGAGGCGGGGCTGAGCATCGGCGGCACCCTACCGCTCGAGGTGCTGATCCTCGCCCACCCCGAGCTGGTGATCTCGGGTCAGCGCTACCCCGGTGCCTCGCGCTCGGAAGAGGTGCTCGACCACCCCGCGCTTGCCGCGCTCGGCACCGCCTCGGCGCGGGCGGCGATGGCGGATCGTGACTGGATCTGCGGAACGCCCTATGTTCTGCGCGCCGTGCGGGCGCTGCGTGCCGTCCGCGACGGCCTGACGGAGTGACCATGCGCCTGCCCTATCCCGCGCTTCTTGCCGCGCTCGGCCTTGCCGGCGCCCTGCTGTTCCTCGCCTCGCTGCTGGTCGGCCCGGCGGCGATCGGGCTGTCGGACAGCCTCGCCGCACTTTTCCACGGACAGGGCGAGGCGGTGACGCTGGTGATGCGCGAGGTGCGGCTGCCGCGCGCGATCCTCGGCGCGGCGATCGGCGCGGCGCTCGGGCTGTCGGGCGCGCTGCTGCAGGGGCTGCTGCGCAACCCGCTGGCCGAGCCCGGGCTGATCGGCACCTCCTCCTCGGCCGCGCTCGGCGCGGTGCTCGCGATCCAGACCGGGGTCTCGGCGGCCTTCGCGCTCGCCCTGCCGCTTGCCGCACTTGCGGGGGCGCTTGCCTCGGTCGCGGTCCTGCTGCTGCTCTCGGGCCCGCGCGGCTCGACGCTGACGCTGATCCTGGCGGGCATCGGGATCTCGTCGCTCGCCACCGCCACCACGGCGCTGATCCTGAACCTCTCGCCCAACCCCTTCGCCGCGAATGAGATCATCTTCTGGATGATGGGCTCGCTTGCCGACCGCTCGATGCTGCATGTGCAGCTGGCGCTGCCCTTCCTCGGCCTCGGCGCGCTGCTGGCGGTCCCCGCCGCGCGCAGCCTCGACGCGCTGACGCTGGGCGAGGATGCGGCGGCCTCGATGGGGGTGAACCTGCGCCGGTTGCGGCTGCTGACGGTGCTCGCCGCGGCGCTGATGGTCGGCGCCGCGACCGCCGTCGCCGGTGCCGTGGGCTTTGTCGGCCTCGTCGTGCCGCATCTGCTGCGCCGCGCCTGCGACGCAAGGCCCAGCCGGCTGCTCGCCGCCTCGGCGCTTGGCGGGGCGGCGGTGGTGCTGGCGGCCGATGTCGCGGTGCGCCTGATCGCCCCCGACCGCGACCTGAAACTGGGCGTGCTGACCGCGCTCGTCGGCGCGCCCTTCTTCCTGCACCTGATCGTGCGCACCCGGCAGGAGGGGCTGTGATGCGGCTTGTCCTCGACCATCTGACCGTCCGCCGCGGCCCCTGCCCGGTGCTGCACGACATTTCCCTGACGCTGACCGAGGGCGAATTCGTCGGCCTTCTGGGCCCGAACGGCGCCGGCAAGACCACGCTGCTACGCGCGGCGCTTGGCCTCTTGCCGGCCGAGGGGCACTCCTCGGTCGCCGCATTGCCGCCCGCCGCCCGCGCCCGCGCCGCCGCCTTCCTGCCGCAGGGCCGCGAGATCGCCTGGCCGATGCCGGTCGAGACGCTGGTCGCGCTTGGCCGCCGCGGGCACCGCGCCGAAGACGGTGCCGCGGTCGAACGCGCCATCGACCGGCTGGGCCTTGCCCCCCTGCGCCAGCGCCGCGCGACCGAGCTTTCGGGCGGCGAACAGGCGCGCGTGCTGCTCGCCCGCGCCCTTGCACAGGAAGCGCCGCTGCTGCTGGCCGACGAACCCACCGCCGGGCTCGACCCCGAGCAGCAGCTTGCGGTGATGACGCTCTTTGCCGGGCTTGCGGCCGAGGGCGGCACGGTGCTCGCCTCGCTCCACGACCTCGGCCTTGCGGCACGGCACTGCACCCGGCTGATCGTGCTCGACAAGGGCCGGATCGTTGCCGACGGCGCCCCCCGCGCGGTGCTGACCGAGGCGCTGCTGGCCGGCACCTTCGGCATCCGCGCGCACCTGTCCGAGGGCTCAGAGGGGCTGATCTTCCAGCCGCTCGGCCGGGTCGCGCGATGATCGTCACCTGCGACCGGCCCTGGCTTTGCGCCGATCTCGGCGCGCCGCACCGGGTGCTCAGCTGGGCCGTTCACAACGGCGGGCTCACCCGCGCCCCGATGATCTGGTGGCGCGAGGTGCGCAACGCCGACCTGCCCGCCGACCTTGACGTCACGCCCTGGCTCGCGCGCGAGATGGCGGGGCGCGGCGGCGCCGGGGCGGTCGGCCTGCTCACCTCGCGCGACATCCGCGCCCATGCCCTGACCCGCGCCGAGGTCGAGGGCGTGACGGTCGAGGCGCTGACCACCGCGGGCCTCTCGAACGCCGAGGCCGTGGGCCGGCGGCAGGACTGGGCGGGCATGGACTGGGGCACGATCAACATCGCCGTGCAGATCCATGCCGCACTGACCGAGCCCGCGCTTTTCGAGGCGCTCAGCATCGCGACCGAAGCCCGCACCGCGGCGGTGATCGAGGCGGCGATCGAGCTGCCGACCGGGCTTGCCACCGGCACCGGCACCGACTGCATCGCGATCGCCGCGCGCGAGGCGGGCCCCGCCCTGCCCCACGCCGGCCTGCACACCGCGCTTGGCGAGGCGATCGGCGCCGCGGTGCGCGCGGGCGTCGCCCGCTGCATCGCCGACTGGCACATCGACATCCGCCGGCTGCGGCGCCTGAAGGCGGAGGGCAAGCCGCTCGACTGACCCCGAGCTTCGATTTCACTCATAATCTTTACGAAAATTATGAATTTGCGCGCGGGTTGCCGGCGCAGTAGGGTCTTTGCTGCTTTGCAAGGAGGCCCGTACGCCGATGATCAACCTTCGCCTGCCCCGCACCGAGGCCTTCGCCCGCCTCGAGGCGCTTTCCCGCGAGCGCATCCTGATCCTCGACGGCGCCATGGGCACGCAGATCCAGAGCCTTGGCCTGAGCGAAGAGGATTATACCGGCTGCGGCGGCGGGTGCGCCTGCCACATCCATTCGGACAAGCCGCAGAAGGGCAACAACGACCTGCTGATCCTGACCCAGCCCGAGGCGATCGAGGAGATCCACCTGCGCTATGCCCGCGCCGGCGCCGATATCGTCGAGACCAACACGTTTTCCTCGACCACCATCGCACAGGCCGATTACGGCATGGAAGACAAGGTGTTCGAGCTGAACCGCGAGGGCGCCCGCCTGGCCCGCCGGGCGATGGACCGCGCCGAGGCCGAGGACGGCCGGCCGCGCTTCGTCGCCGGCGCCGTCGGGCCCACCAACCGCACCGCCTCGATCAGCCCCGACGTGAACGACCCGGGCTATCGCGCCGTCACCTTCGACGACCTGCGCCGCGCCTATGGCGAACAGATCCGCGGCCTGATCGCCGGCGGCTCGGACCTGATCCTGATCGAGACGATCTTCGACACGCTGAATGCCAAGGCCGCGATCTTCGCCTGTTTCGAGGCCTTCGCCGAACATGGCGCGCGGCTGCCGCTGATGATCTCGGGCACGATCACCGACGCCTCGGGGCGCACGCTCTCGGGCCAGACGCCGACCGCCTTCTGGTATTCGGTGCAGCACGCGCAGCCCTTCACCGTGGGGCTGAACTGCGCCCTTGGCGCCGCCGCGATGCGCCCGCATCTGGCGGAACTCTCCGCCGTCGCCGACACGAGGATCTGCGCCTATCCGAACGCCGGGCTGCCGAATGCCTTCGGCCAGTATGACGAGGGCCCCGAGGACACCGCCCGGCAAGTGGCCGAGTTCGCCCGCGAGGGGCTGGTGAACGTCGTCGGCGGCTGCTGCGGCACCACGCCCGAGCATATCCGCGCCATCGCCGAGGCGGTGCGTCCCTTCGCCCCCCGCCAGATCCCCGCCTGAGGTACGACCATGACCAACCACCTGCTGCGCCTCTCCGGGCTCGAGCCCTTCACCCTCACCCCCGACATCCCCTTCGTGAACGTGGGCGAGCGCACCAACGTCACCGGCTCGGCACGGTTCCGCAAGCTGATCACCAACCGCGACTATGCCGCCGCACTCGAGGTTGCGCGGAGCCAGGTCGAGAACGGCGCGCAGGTGATCGACATCAACATGGACGAGGGGCTGATCGATTCGAAGGCCGCGATGGTCGAGTTCCTGAACCTCGTCGCCGCCGAGCCCGACATCGCCCGCGTGCCGGTGATGATCGACAGCTCGAAATGGGAGGTGATCGAGGCCGGCCTGCAATGCGTGCAAGGCAAGCCGATCGTCAACTCGATCAGCCTGAAGGAGGGCGAGGACGCCTTCCGCGCCCATGCCTCGCTCTGCCTCGCCTATGGCGCCGCGGTGGTGGTGATGGCCTTCGACGAAAAGGGGCAGGCCGACAGTTTCGAGCGCAAGACCCGGATCTGCGAGCGCGCCTATCGCATCCTCGTGGACGAGCTCGGCTTCCCGCCCGAGGACATCATCTTCGACCCGAACATCTTCGCGGTGGCGACGGGCATCGAGGAACACGACAATTACGGCGTCGACTTCATCGAGGCGACGCGCTGGATCAGGCAGAACCTGCCTTACGCCCATGTCTCGGGCGGGGTGTCGAACCTCTCGTTCAGCTTCCGCGGCAACGAGCCGGTGCGCGAGGCGATGCACGCGGTGTTCCTCTATCACGCGATTCAGGCCGGCATGGACATGGGCATCGTCAACGCCGGCCAGCTTGCGGTCTATGACCAGATCGACCCCGAGCTGCGCGAGGCCTGCGAGGACGTGGTGCTGAACCGCGCCCCGAAGGCCGGCGGCACCGCGACCGAGCGGCTTCTGACCATCGCCGAGCGCTTCAAGGGCGCGGGCGCGAAGGAGGAGAAGGCGCGCGACCTCGCCTGGCGCGAGTGGCCGGTGGCGAAGCGGCTCGAACATGCACTGGTGAACGGCATCACCGAATTCATCGAGGCCGACACCGAGGAGGCCCGTCAGGCCGCCGCCCGCCCGCTTGATGTAATCGAGGGGCCGCTGATGGCGGGCATGAACGTCGTCGGCGACCTTTTCGGCGCGGGCAAGATGTTCCTGCCGCAGGTGGTGAAATCGGCCCGTGTGATGAAGCAGGCGGTGGCGGTGCTGCTGCCCTACATGGAAGAGGAAAAGGCCGCGAAGGGTGGCACCGGCCGCGAGACCGCAGGCAAGGTGCTGATGGCGACGGTGAAGGGCGATGTGCACGACATCGGCAAGAACATCGTCGGCGTCGTCCTGGCGTGCAACAATTACGAGATCATCGACCTTGGCGTGATGGTGCCGCCGCAGAAGATCCTCGAGGTGGCGAAGGCCGAGCAGGTCGATGCGATCGGGCTCTCGGGTCTCATCACCCCCTCGCTCGACGAGATGGTGCACATGGCGACCGAACTCGAGCGCGAGGGCTTCGACATTCCGCTGCTGATCGGCGGCGCGACCACCTCGAAGGTGCACACGGCGGTGAAGATCGCGCCGCGCTACACCCACAGCCAGGCGGTCTATGTCACCGATGCAAGCCGCGCCGTGGGCGTCGTCAGCCAGTTGCTGAGCGCCGAGCACAAGGTCGCCTATATCGAGCAGATCCGCGCCGAATATCGCGACGTGGCCGAGCGGCACGAGCGCGCGGAGCTGGCGAAGCAGCGCCTGCCGCTGGCCGAGGCGCGGGCGAATGCGCTGGCGATCGACTGGTCGGGCTATGCCGCGCCGGCGCCGCGCTTCCTGGGCACCAGGGTTCTGGCCGACTGGGATCTGGCCGAGATCGCGCGCTATATCGACTGGACCCCGTTCTTCCAGACCTGGGAGCTGAAGGGCGTCTATCCGCGCATCCTCGAGGACGAGAAGCAGGGCGCGGCGGCGCGCGCGCTGTTCGCCGACGCGCAGGCGATGCTTGACCGCATCATCGCCGAGAAGTGGTTCAACCCCAAGGCGGTGGTGGGCTTCTGGCCGGCGAATGCCGAGGGCGACGACATCCGGCTGTTCACCGGCGAGGACCGCGAGACGCCGCTTGCCACCTTGCACACGCTGCGCCAGCAGACCCGCAAGCGCGAGGGCCGGCCGAACGTGGCGCTTGCCGATTTCGTCGGCCCGGCGGGCGTGCCCGACCATGTCGGCGGCTTCGTGGTGACGGCGGGCCCCGAGGAGCAGGAAATCGCCGCGCGCTACGAGCGCGCGAATGACGATTACGGCGCGATCATGGTCAAGGCGCTGGCCGACCGCATCGCCGAGGCGCTGGCCGAGCTGCTGCACGCGCGGGTGCGGCGCGAGTTCTGGGCCTATGCGCCCGACGAGGGCTATTCCCCCGCCGAGCTGATCGCCGAGCCCTATCGCGGCATCCGCCCCGCGCCCGGCTATCCCGCCCAGCCCGACCACACCGAGAAGGTGACGATCTTCCGCCTCCTCGATGCCACCGCGGCAACTGGAGTGACGCTGACCGACAGCATGGCGATGTGGCCCGGCTCCTCGGTCTCGGGGCTCTATATCGCCCATCCCGATGCCTATTACTTCGGCGTCGCCCGGGTCGAGCGCGATCAGGCCGAGGATTACGCCCGGCGCAAGGGCATGACGCTCGCCGAAGCCGAGCGCTGGCTTGCCCCGGTGCTGAACTACGTGCCGGTGACCTCCTCGGCCGCCTGAGCCCCTCGCAGACAAGAAAACGCCCGCCGGAAATGGCGGGCGTTTCAGTCTGTGCGTGGTGGCTCTTGCCGGCCCTTGAACGGGTCAGACCTCGACCGAGACCTTGCCCATCGGGTTCGAGCAGCAGGCGAGGATCCAGCCCTCCTCAATGTCCTCGTCCGAGATCCCGCCGTTGTGCACCATGTGCACCTCGCCCGAGACCTTCTTCACCTTGCAGGTGCCGCACAGCCCGAAAGTGCAGCCCGAGGGGATGTTCAGCCCCGCGCGCTTGGCGACGGCCAGGATCGTGTCGGTTTCGGCGCAGGGCGCGGTGACGCCGCTTTCGGTGAAGGTGACCTCGGCCTTCACCCCTTCCTCGGGGGTGATGTCCTCGATCACCGGCGCCTCGGCCTCGTTCGCCACCGGAGCGCCGAAGCTTTCCTGATGGTACTGCTCCATGTCATAGCCGAGCGAGATCAGCATCTCGCGCACTGCCTGCATGAAGGGCTCGGGCCCGCAGCAGAACACCTCGCGCTCCAGATAGTCGGGCGCCATCAGGCCCAGCATGATCTGGTTCAGCCGGCCGTGATAGCCCGGCCAGGAGCGGAACGGGTCCGGCTCCTCGACCGAGAAGCGCAGTTGCAGCCCCGGCACCCGGTTCGCGAATTGCTCGAGCCGCTCGCGGAAGATGATCTCCGAGGGCCGGCGCGCCGCATGGACGAAGGCGATGTCGGGCATCTCGCCCGAATCCCAGGCCCAGGTCGTCATCGACATCATCGGGGTGATCCCCGAGCCCGCCGAGATGAACAGGTATTTCTTCGCCGGGTGGCGCAGGAAGGAGAAGATCCCCGAGGGCCCGAAGGCGCGGATCCGCATCCCGGGCTTCAGATGGTCAAGCATCCAGCGCGTGCCGATGCTGTCCTTCTGCGCCTTCACCGTGACCGAGATCGAGAGCGGCCGCGACGGGCTCGACGAGATCGTGTAGGTGCGCTGCACGTTCCCCGCCGCCCCTTTCGCCGGATCGACCGGCAGGTCGAGGGTGACGAACTGCCCCGGCTGATAGTCGAACCACGCGCCCGAAGGCGCGCGGAAGGTGAAGGTGGCGGTGTCGGAGGTCTCCGGCACCACCATCGCGCATTCCAGCGGCTCCGAATCCTGCCAGGGCTCGGCGCCCCAGTTCAGCCGGGGTTTCGCCATCCGCTCACTCCGCCGCCAGCGCGGGTCTGGGCGCAAGACGCGCCGACATCAGGTCGCAATACCAGTCGACGAACTGGATCACGCCCTCCTCGACCACGGTCGAATAGGGGCCGGGCTCGTAGGCCGGCGACAGGATGCCCTTCTGGTTCTCCTCGACGACGCGGCGGTCCTCGTCATTCGTCGCCTCCCAGACCTCGGTCAGTTCCTTGAGGTTGTAATCCACCCCCTCGACCGCATCCTTCGGCACCAGCCAGGTGGTGGTGACGAGGGTTTCCGTGGCGCTGACCGGCAGCACCCGGAAGACGATCGCGTGGTCGGCGAGGAAGTGGTTCCAGCTGTTCGGATAGTGGTAGAACAGCAGCGAGCCCGCGTCGTGGAAGGGCATCTGCCCCATCAGCTTGTTCACCGCGCGCTTCGTGCTCATGGTGTAGCTCTCGGCGTTGTTCAGCAGCGGAATGCGGGCCAGACGCCACTGCATCTTCGGCTCGTTGGTGAAGCGCGAGGGCAGGCCCGCCTCCTCGCAGCGCTTCCAGTGCTCGAGGATCTCGGGCGCGGCGCTGTCGGGGCCTTCCATCGCCGTCATCGTCGGGCTGTCGGAATAGGTGCGGCACAGCGAGGGGTGCGAGCCGCCGCAGTGATAGCACTCGCGGTTGTTTTCCAGCACCAGCTTCCAGTTGCCCTTCTCGACGATGGTCGAGGTGAAGGCGACCTTGGCGTCCGCGACGCCCGAGGGGGCGAGATAGGTCGACAGCTTCTCTTCCAGAAGCGCGGTGTCGGGGGGCGTGTCCGCGAGGCAGACGAAGACCATGCCGCCGATGGTCTTGCACGCCACGGGCTTCAGCCCGTGCGCCGCCGGGTCGAAGCTCTGCTGCATGTCCTTCGCGTAAAGCAGCCGGCCATCGAGCTCGTAGGTCCACTGGTGATAGGGGCACACGATCTTCGGCGCCGCGCCGGTTTCCTTCGCGCACAGCCGCTGGCCGCGGTGGCGGCAGACGTTGTGGAAGGCGCGGATCGCCCCGTCGGCGCCGCGCACGATGACGACCGGATAGGCGCCGATCTGCAGCGTCGCATAGGCGCCGGTCTTGGTCAGCTGCACCGCCGGAATCGCGAACAGCCATTCCTTGTACCAGATCTGCTCGAGATCCGCCTCGAAGACGCCCGGATCACAGTAGAGATCGCGTTCGAGCGCATAGTTCGGGCGGCGCGCATCGAGAAGCGCGCGGATTTCGGTCTTGCCCAGCATGTGGCACCTCTGTTGGCTCCGCGCCTTGCGCACGGATCGGGCTGAAGGGGGGGCGGCAGGCCGCCATGACTCGCTGCGGACGGGGCCGCATGAGCCCACTCTAGCCAGAGTTTTCGCGGCGCCGATCAACATTTGCGACACCGGATCGACGGAAAAAGACCTGCCGCTTTGCGCCGTCGCGGATGCAGCAGCATTGTTGACGCATCGCCCCGCCCGCGCCTAGGCTTTCACCGGCCAAACCGGAGCGCGCCCCATGGACATCCGCACCTATACCGCCTTCGCCGCCACCGCCGAGGCGCTGAACGTCACCCGCGCCGCCGAGCGGCTGAACCTGACGCAATCGGCGCTGTCGCGGCAGATCAAGGCGCTCGAGGACCACCTAGGCGTGGCGCTGTTCGAAAAGGCCGGGCGCAGCATCCGGCTCACCGCCGCGGGCGAGGCGCTGCGTGGCCGCGTCGGTGCGGTGCTGGCCGCCGATCGCAGCCTGTTGGCCTGCGCCGAGGATCTGGCGAAGGGCGATGCCGGGCTTCTGCGCGTCGGCGCCTGCTCGCAGATGATCGAGCGCTATCTGCCCACCTTCCTGCGCGGCTGGCGCGCGGCCAATCCGGGGATCGAGCTGCGGCTCGAGGATGGCGGCGGGCCCGAGCTTGCCGGCAAGCTCAAGGACGGGCAATTGCACCTGACCCTCTCGGCCGCGCCCTCGAGGCCGATCGACGTGCTCGAAAGCCTGCCGCTCGGCCAGCTCGGCTTTCTCGCCGTGGCCGAACCCGAACTTCTGCCCGAGGGCAATGCGCCGGTGGAACTGGCCGATCTGCTCGACCGGCCGATCCTGACGCTGAACCGCCGCCACGCCTCGCGCGAGGTGTTCGATGCCGCCTGCCGGGTGTCGGGCGTCGTCGCCGACATCGTGCTGGAAAGCTATTCGCCGCACACGCTGTTCGCCATGGCCGAGGGCGGCAACGGCATCGCGGTGGTGCCCTCCTCGGCCAAGCCCCCGGTCGATCGGCTGGTCAGCCGGCCGATCGCGCTCAATGGCGATCCGGTGCTGTTCGGCATCTGCGCAATGTGGAACGCGCGGGCCGGGCTGCCGCTCTACGGCCGGCGCTTCATCGAGGCGCTCGGCGCCCATATCCGCGCCGATCAGGCGCTTGAGGACGGGCGCCTGCCCGCCACCCGCTACGGCCGGTTGCAGGTGGTCTGAGCCCCGACCCATTCCGGTTTCGCATGGATTTTGCCCGAAATTATTCATTGGACCATGCTGCGCGCGCGAGACTAGCCTGACCGGATCGGACCGCCCCGCGAGAGGACGGCCGCCACAGGAAGGTCTTGCCGATGGGTTTTCTCGGATCCCTCAATCAGGAGCGCATCGTCTTCGCGATCGCGGTGGCAATCTTCGTCGTCGCGGCGCTGACCCTGCCGGGGTTCTTCACCGCCGACAATCTGGTGGCGATCGTGCGCTCGGTCTCGGTGCTGGGAATCCTCGCGCTCGGCATGGCGATCATCGTGATCGGCCGCGGCATCGACCTGTCGATGGTGGCGGTGATGGCGATGTCGGTGGCGTGGTATCTGCAGATGCTGGGCAACGGCCTGAGCGACGGCGCGGCGCTTGGTCTGGCCCTTGCCGGCGTGGTGGCGATCGGCCTCGCGAACGGCTTTCTTGTCGCCTATGCCGAGGTGCCGGCGATCTTCGTCACCCTCGCCTCGGCCTCCTTCGTCTACGGGCTGGTGCGTTCGCAGCTGATCGGCTCGGACGCGGTGCCGGTGCCGCCCGGGCACTGGGTGGCCGAGCTCGGCGCGCTGCGGCTTGCCGACGTGCCGCTCGAGGTCTTCGTCTTCGCCGGTCTCGCCCTTGCCGCCTTCGTCTTCCTGCGCTTCACCAAATGGGGGCGCTATGTCTATTACGCGGGCGACAACCCGGCGGCGGCGCGCAATGTCGGCATGCCGGTGCGGCCGATGCTGGTGCTGCGTTACGTGATCTCGTCGCTCGTCGCCTTCGCCGCCGGGATCCTGACCGCGGGCAGCCTGCAATCGATGAACACCCGCGTGGTGAACTCGACCCAGCTTTACGACATCGTGCTGGTGACGGTGATCGGCGGCATCGGGCTTGCGGGCGGCAAGGGCGGCGTGCGCAACGTGCTGATCGGCGCGGCGCTGATCGGCATCTTGCTGAACGCGATGACCATCCTCGACATTCCGCTGCTCTATCAGAACCTGATCAAGTCCGCGATCCTGCTGGCCGCGATCATCTTCGACGGCGTGCTGAACCCGCGCGACGAGCAGACCGCGCAGCAAGGCGACATCTGAGACCGACGACCGCCCCCGCGCGCGATGCGGGCGGCGGGCCATTTCCAACAGGGGGAACGACATGAAGACATTGCTGAAGACTGCCGTGATGACCGCCGCGACCGCGGGCTTCCTCGGCGCGGCGACGCTGCCTGCCGCGGCGCTCGACGATCCGGGCCCGGCCGCCTATTCGGCCGCGCTGAAGGGCAAGAAGGTGATGCTGGTGCCGCTGTCGATGGGCTTCGACCTGGCGCAGGGCTGGACCGCCTTCCTCAAGCGCGAGATCGACGCCTTCGGCGGCACGCTCGAGACCCGCGACCCGAACTGGTCGGCTGAAGCGGGCGCGCAGGCGATCACCGAGGCGATTTCCTCGGCCGAGAAGCCCGACGTGCTGATCGTGATGTCGCCCGACCTGAACAGCTATTCGAAGCTGCTGAAGAAGGCGCAGCAGGCGGGGATCTATGTGATCCTTGTCGACAACCCGGCGAACTTCAAGGCCGACGTCTACACCGGCTCCGACTGGACCCAGCTTGGCCGGCTCGAGGCCGAGGCGGTGGTCAAGGGCTGCGGCGAGGGCAGCTCGAAGAAGATCGGCCTCGTGCAGGGCGATCAGGTCAACGCCACCAGCCTGTTCCAATATGCGGGCATCATGGAGGTGCTGGCGAAATATCCCGATTTCCAGGTCGTGGCGAAACCCGACTCGAACTGGGACGCCACCACCTCGCGCAATGTCACCACCACGATGCTGCAGCAAAACCCCGACATCTGCGGCATCATCGACTTCTGGGACGGCGACGCGACCGGCGCCGCCGCGGCGATCCGGGATGCGGGGCTGCAGGACAAGGTCTACCTCGTGACCACCGGCGGCGGCGAGAAGACCGCCGATTGCGACCGGCTCGAGGACGGCACCTATGACGCCGTGGTGATGACCGATCTCGCCCATGAGTCGAGCGACATGGTGGCGATGATCAAATACCTGCTGCAAAGCGGTCAGGCGCCGGGCACCTCGTCGGCCTATCTCTACACCCTGCTCAAGGCCACCACCAAGGCCGACCTGACCCCCGGCACCTGCTGGGATCTGCAGGCGCTGCAGGCGGCGGCGAAGTAAGCCCTTCCCCACTCACGCGACGACCACTCACGCGAACCGGGGCGGCCCTGCGGGGCCGCCCCTCCCCTCCCCCGAGCCGGACATCCCCGACATGCCGTCACGCGAACGCCTGCAGGCCCTGCGCTACAACCTCATTCCCGATCACCTGATCGGCGAGATCCTGGCCAAGCGCTGGACCGACAACGCGATCCCGTTCCTCGTGCTGGTGGCGGTGATCGCGCTCTTCGGCACGGCGATCCCCGGGTTCTTCAACCCGTTCAGCCTGCAGGAATCGACCCGTCAGCTCGGCGAGTTCGCGATCGTGGTGATCGGCCTCACCGTGGTGATGCTCGGCGGCGGCATCGACCTCTCGGTGGGCTCGATCTTCGCGCTGGCGACCTTCGCCTCGGTGGGATCGTTCTTCATCCTCGGCCTGCCGGTCTGGGCGGCCTTCCTGGCGGCGCTGGCGACCGGCGCGGTCTTCGGCGCGATCAACGGCTATCTCGTCGGCTTCCTGCGGCTGCGGGCGTTTCTGACCACGCTTGTCACCTTCATCATCGGCCGCGCCGTCTTCGACATCCTGGTGGTGCAGTTCGGCGCCGCGATCCAGATGTCCTTCGCCAGCTCGGATGCGTGGGACTTCATCGGCGACGGCACCTTCGCCGGGCTGTCGGTGCCGGTGATCGCGGCCGGGCTGCTGGCGCTCGTCACCCATGTCACCCTGACCCGCGCCCGCATCGGCTGGCATATCCTCGCCGTCGGCGGCTCGCGCCGCTCGGCGCATAACGCCGGCATCAAGGTCCGGCGCACGGTGTTCCTGACCTATGTCTTCTCCGGCCTGTGCGCGGGCGCGGCGGGGTTCCTGATCGCCTGCCGGCTGTCGGGCGCGGGGCCGGGCACCGGCGCCGGGCTCGAGATCCTCGCCCTCACCGCGGCGGTCGTCGGCGGCAATGCCCTCGGCGGCGGGCGCGGCTCGGTGGTCAAGGGGCTGATGGGCGCGGTGATCGTGCTGGTGATGACGAACGGGCTCATTCGCCTGGGCTATGGCACCGGCACCAACCAGATGGTCCTGGGCATCATGCTGGCCGTCGCCGTCACCATCGACATCCGCTGGCTGAAGAACCGCCACAAGGTGCTGAACGAGGTCTATGTCGCGCCGGTCTATCTGAAGATGGGCGAGACCCAGTCGGCCGAGCCGCATTCGGGCACGCCCTATGCGCTGAACAACCGCCTCGCCGCAGCCGAGCATATCGGGCTGGGCGCGCTCGAGGGGCCCGAGGACGTGATCCTCGACGCCGACGACCACCTCTATTGCGGCACCCGGCATGGCGAGATCGTGCGCTTCTTCGCACCGGACTACACCCGCTCCGAGGTCTTCGCCCATGTCGGCGGCTTCCCTCTGGGGCTGGCATTCGACCGCGACGGCAACCTGATCTCCTGCGTCGGCGCCATGGGGCTTTACAAGATCGCGCCCGACCGCACCGTGACGCGGCTGAGCGCCGAGACCCGGCGCTCGCTCACCTCGGTGCAGGATGACGCGCGGCTGCGCGACCCGAACGACCTCGACATCGCGCCGGACGGGCGGATCTATTTCACCGACTCGACGAAGCGCTATGACGCGCATGACTGGACACTCGACAGCATCGAGAACCGCGGCACCGGCCGGCTGCTGGTCTATGACCCCAGGGACGGCTCGACGAAGACGCTGCTCGACGGCTATCGCTACACCAACGGCGTGTGCATGGCGCATGACGGCAAGTCGCTGTATTTCGCCGAAAGCTGGGCCTGCCGAATCCACCGCTACTGGCTCGAGGGGCCGAAGGCCGGCACCGCGGAATGCGTCATCAAGGACATGCCGGGCTATACCGACAACATCAACCGCGCCTCGGACGGCACCTACTGGATGGCCTGGCTCGGCATGCGCACGCCGAGCTTCGATCTCAGCCTGCGCCACCCGGCGATGCGCAAGCGCATGACCCGCCGCCTGCCGCAGGACGACTGGCTGTTCCCGAACATCAACACCGGCGGCATCGTGAAATTCGACGACAGCGGCCGCATCCTGCAGACCTTCGGCGACCTCACCGGCGAGAACCACCCGATGGTCACCTCGATGCGCGAGCACAAGGGCGAACTGTTCATCGGCGGCATCCTGAACAACCGCATCGGCCGCTACCGGATCGAGGGCGCCGACCCCGAGTGGACCGGGATGCGCGCCTATTGGGGGAGCCGCGCATGATCTTCGATCCGATCCTCGACCTCTTTCGCGGCAAGGCGGTGACGATCCCGCCGATGGATGGCGCGTTCCGGCCGAATACCGCGCTCGACGAGGCGCCGGTGCGCGCGCGGCTTGCCGAACCCGACAACCTCGCCGTGCTCGGTGGCGACCTCATCGCCTCCTCGGGCAATGCGCTCTACCGCCTCGTGCCGGGCGCCGAGCCCCTGCCCCTCCAGCGCTTCAACGCGCCGGTGACCGCGCTCGCCGTCTCGGCCGAGGGCCAGCTTGCGGTGGCGCTCGAGACCGGCGTGCTGCTGGTCGACGGGGTGGCGCAGCACCTGCTGCCCGAGGTGCGCGCGATCACCGGCCTTGCCTTTGCCGCCGATGGCGCGCTGTGGCTGACGAACGGCTCGGCCGAGCACGCCCCCTCGGACTGGGCAGCCGATCTGATGAAGCGGCGCGCCACCGGCTCGATCTGGGTGCGCCGCGCCGAGGGGCAGCCCTTCCACAAGGTGGCACAGGATCTCGCCTGGCCGAACGGGCTCTGCCCGCGCCCGGGCGGCACCATCGCCTTTTCCGAAAGCTGGCGGCACCGGGTGATGGAACTGAACGCAGAGGGCGGGCTGAAACCGCTGATCGAGATGATCCCGGGCTATCCCGCGCGGATCTCGCCCGCCCCCGACGGCGGTGCGGTGCTTGCGGTCTTTGCGCCGCGCAACCGGCTGATCGAATTCGTGCTGCAGGAAACCCATTACCGCGAGGACATGATCCGCGAGGTGCCGCGCGACTACTGGATCGCGCCGGCGCTCGCCTCGGGCCGCAGCTTCCTCGAACCGTTGCAATGCGGCGGCATCCGCACCATGGGCGTGCACAAGCCCTGGTCGCCCTCGCGCTCCTGGGGCCTTGTGGTGCGGCTCGACCGGCAGATGAACCCGGTCGCGAGCGCGCACAGCCGCGCGAACGGGCACCGCCACGGCGTGTGCTCGGCGATCGTGCACGCGGGCCGGCTTGTCGTCGCCTCGAAGGGCGGCGATGTCATCGTCACCCTGCCGGCGGAGGGCTGAGCATGGACGATGCGATCCTGCGGCTCGAGAAGATCACCAAGGCCTATCGCGGCGTCCCCGCCGTGCGCGCGGTCGATTTCGAACTGCGCAAGGGCGAGATCCACGCCCTTCTGGGCGAGAACGGCGCCGGCAAGTCGACGCTGACGAAGATGATGGCGGGGGTCGTCGCGCCCAGTTCCGGGCGGATGTGGCTCCATGGCCGCGAGACGGTCTTCGCCACGCCGAACGCGGCGCTCGAGGCCGGCATCGCGATGGTCTTCCAGGAGACCTCGCTCGTGCCCTCGATGACGGTGGCACAGAACCTGTATCTCGGCTCCGAGAAATTCCTGAACCGGCTGCGCGGCACCTACATCTCGGCCCAGCAATTCCTGCAATCGCTGAACTTCCCGGTCGATCCGGCGGCGATGGTCGAGACGCTCGGCGCCGCGAAGAAGCAGATGGTCGAGATCGCCCGCGCCGTCCATCACAACGCCGAGGTCATCATCTTCGACGAGCCGACCGCGACGCTGACCCCCGAGGAGAAGCGCCACTTCTTCGCGCTGATCCGCCGGCTGAAGGCGCGCGGCGTGTCGATCGTGTTCATCTCACACGCGCTGGAAGAAGCGCTCGACCTCTCCGACCGCATCACCATCCTGCGCGACGGCGAGCTGGTGGCCTCGGGCCCGACCGCCGAGTTCAGCCGCGAGACGATCGTCGCCGCGATGGTCGGGCGCACGCTGTCGGACGCGCTTTACCGCGACCGCTCGGCCGCCGGCACCCGCAAGGCCGGGCAGAAGGTGCTGTCGGTGCAGGACCTGTCGATGGGCGCGATGGTGCGCAACACCTCGTTTTCCGTCTTCGCCGGGCAGGTCACCGGGGTCTTCGGGCTGGTGGGCTCGGGCCGGACCGAGACCTTCAAGGTGGTCTCGGGGATCTACAAGCGCGACTTCCTGCGCGGCGGCGCGGTCGCGCTCGACGGCCGGCCGGTGCGCTATACCGTCCCGCGCGAGGCAGTGCGCGACGGCATCGTCTACATCACCGAGGACCGCAAGGCCGAGGGCTTCTTCGAAACGATGTCGATTGCCGAGAACATCTATTCCGGACTTCTGGCGGCGGGCCACGACCATGCCTGGTATGTCGGGCGGGCCGAGATGGCTGCAGTGGCCGCCGAATGGACGCAGACCCTGAACATCCGCGCGATCAACGAGAATGCCCGGGTGGTCGAGCTGTCGGGCGGCAACCAGCAGAAGGTGGTGATCGGCAAGGGGCTGGTGCAGAAACCGCGGCTCGTCATCTTCGACGAGCCCACCCGCGGCGTCGACGTCGGCGCGATCGCGGAAATCCACGCGCTGATCAACCGGCTGGCCGACGAGGGGCTCGCGGTGGTGGTGATCTCCTCCTACCTGCCCGAGGTGATGAACCTCTCCGACCGCATCCTCGTGTGCCGTCAGGGCCGGATCGTCGAGGAATTCTCGCCCGGCGAGGCGACCGAGGCCAGGATCATGTATGCCGCCGTGCATTGAGCGGCGGAAAAAGGAGGACGCGATGGCGACCGTGAAACTGATGAGCGATGCCGAGGCGGAGACGATCCCCGCGGTGAAGGCGGTGTTCGACGACATCCGCGCGACGCGCAAGACCGACTTCATCAACAACTTCTGGCGCGCGCTCGCCTTCGACGCGGGGCTTCTGACGCGCACCTGGGAGGGGCTGAAGGCGGTGATGACCGTGCCCGGCGAGATCGACCCGAAGACGCGCGAGATGATCTATGTCGCGGTCTCGATCGCCAACAGCTGCAGCTATTGCGTGCATTCGCACACCGCGCAGGCGAAGGCGAAGGGCATGGGCGCGGCAGAACATGCCGAGCTTCTGTCGATCGTCGCGCTCGCCGCGCAGACGAACCACCTTGTCACCGGGATGCAGATCCCGGTCGATCCCGAATTCCAGCTGTAAGGAGGCCGCGCGATGGACATGGCCCTTGTCGCCCGCCGTCCGGGCGGCCCCGAGGTGATGGAATGGAGCACGGTCGAGACCGCCGCCCCCGGCCCCGGCGAGGCGCTGCTGCGCCATACCGCGATCGGGGTGAATTTCATCGACGTCTACCACCGCTCGGGCCTGTACCCCTGGCCCGAGGGCACGATGATCCCCGGCGCCGAGGCCGCGGGCGTGGTCGAGGCGGTGGGCCCCGGCGTCGACAGCGTCCGACCCGGCGACCGGGTGGCCTATGTGCTGAAATTCGGCGCCTATCGCACCCGCCGCGTGGTGCCCGCGGGCCGGCTGGTGCGGCTGCCCGACGCGATCCCCGACACGGTGGCGGCAAGCGTCATGCTGAAGGGGCTGACGGCGCAATACCTCGTCACCTCGTCCTATGCGGTGCAGCCGGGCGACACCGTTCTTGTCCATGCGGCGGCGGGCGGCGTCGGGCTGCTCCTCGGCCAGTGGCTGCGCGCGATCGGGGCGCGGGCGATCGGCACCGCGGGCGGGCCCGCCAAGGTCGCGCTGGCGCTCGAACACGGCTACAGCGACGTCATCGACTACACCGCCACCGACTTCGCCCCCGAGGTCGCGCGGCTGACCCGGGGCGCGCTCTGCGCCGCGGTCTATGACAGCGTCGGGCGCGACACCTGGCGCGGCTCGCTCGCCTGTCTGAAGCGGTTCGGCATGTTCGTGAACTTCGGCCAGTCCTCGGGGATGATCGAGGATTTCAAGCTCTCCGACCTCGCCAGGGGCTCGCTGTCGGCGAACCGGCCGATGCTCTTCGACTATGTCGATGCGCGCGAAGACCTCGAACGCCGCGCGGCTGATCTGTTCGGCCGGCTCGAACGCGGCGAGGTCCGCGCCGACGTGGTGGCGACGCGGCCGCTGCGCGAGGCGTCCGCGGCGCATGCGGCGCTCGAGGGGCGGCGCACCACCGGCACCACGGTCCTGATCCCCTGAGGCGTCAGATCCAGCCCAGGAGCTTCCACCACAGGAAGTCGAGCGGCGCGAGCACGAGAAGCGTCAGCAGCGCGAGCGGCAGCACCACCTTGACGAGGTGGGAAAGCCGCTCGCCCGAGAGCTGCATCGCCACCACCAGGGGCCCGACCTGATAGGGGAAGAACACCGTCGAGAAGCCGATCACCTGGGTCATCAGCACCGCCTTCAGGCTGAAACCGGTGAGGGTGGCCAGATCCTGCGCCATCGGCGTCAGCACCGCGGGCACCCCCGGCACGGTGGCGAAGAGGCCGGTGCCGCTGGCCATCGCGACGAGCGACAGGAAATTCGTCGCCTCCGCCCCCGGCGCCATCGGCAGCACGGTCTGCAGCCCGGCACCGAGCAGCGCGCCCAGCCCCGAGGCATTGACCATCGCGCCGAGTGCGAGCGCACCGACGACGAACAGCAGCATGCCGAAATCGACGCCTTGCCGGAAGGCGGGCGGCGTCACCACGCCGATCCCCGGCAGCAGCAGGATCACCGCCGCGACCAGCCCGACCCAGGCCGCGTTCACCCCGTGCCAGCTGTCGGTCATCCACAGCACGAGCGTCGCCAGCAAGATCACCGCGACGCGGATCTGCCGGCCGCGCTCGCCGGGGTTCGCGCCCGCCGCGGCCTCTGCCTCGAGCACGCTCGGCAGCGGCGCACCGACCTCGGCCGGGAACAGGCGCAACACCAGCGCGACAGTCAGCGCCGCCTTGAGAATGCCCAGCACCGGGTAATGCAGCAGCAGGTATTCGGTATAGCCGAAATGGACGTGGTGGATGGTCTCGGCCGCGCCCGACAGCACCATGTTCGGGATGTTCGAGGGCAGGATCGCGAAGCTCGGCATGTTGCAGCCGATCGCCAGCACCGCGGCAATGCCGATCCGCCCGTTCGAGCCGCGGCCAAAGCCCGCCCGGTCGGCCAGCGCCATGCCGATCGGCACCAGCACCACGGCGCGCCCGACCGAGGAGGGCATCAGGAAGCCGAGCGCCATCGCCACCCCCATCAGCCCGCCAATGAGCCACGGATAGGAGCGGCCGAGCACCGGCCCCACCGCTTCGGCCAGTCGCCCGCCAAGGCCCGACACGCCGATCGCCGTGCCGATGACGAAGCCCGAGACGATCAGCCAGACCGCGGTCGAGCCGAAGCCCGCAAAGACCGTCGCCGCCGGCGCAAGGCCGAGGATCAGCACCACGGCGAAGAAGATCAGGCTGGCCAGATAGCCCGGCACCACCCCCGTCGCCCAGAGCGCCAGCGTGACCAGCACGATGCCGAGCGTGCGCGCCTGCTCGAGTGTCAGCCCGGCGGGCGGCAGCAACGCCAGCACCAGCGCCGCCAGCACGACCAGTCCGACGAAAAGCGGTTTCATCGAAATTCTTGCGACAGACATGGGACCCCCGTTCGCACTCGCCGCCACACTAGCCCGGCGCGCGCCCCTGCGTTAGACCATCATCATGACAAAGGATGTCGCCGAAACGCCAACCCGGCCTGCCAGCAGCGCGGGCTTCGTGCGCGATCCCGCGCGCCCGGTGCTGGTGCACAGCGGGCGGATGCCGGCCGGGCAGATGGTCGAGCCGCACCGCCACCCGCGCGGCCAGTTGATCTGGGCGATGCAGGGGGTGTTGCGGGTGACCAGCCGCGGCGGCGTCTGGATCGTGCCGCCCAGCCATGCGGTCTGGATCCCGGGCGGCACCGACCACCACGTCACCACCGAGACCGAGGTCGAGATCCGCAACCTCTACGTCGACCCAACGCTGGCGCTGCGCCGGCAGGTACCGCACTGCGCGGTGCTGCTGCTGACGCCGCTGCTGCGCGAGCTGATCCTGCGGCTGGCCGCGCTGACGACCGACGCCCCCTTCGACGCGCGGCGGCTGCATCTGGCCGCGGTCATCGCCGACGAGATCGAGGCGCTGGCCGAAGCGCCCTTCAGCCTGCCCGGCGCGCATGACGCGCGGCTGGTGCGGCTGATGCGGCACCTGCGCGAGAGCCCCGACGAGGCGCGCCCGCTCGCCGATCTGGCGGCCCTTGGCGGGGCGAGCCCGCGCACGCTGGAACGGCTGTTCCGCGCCGAGACCGGGCTCACCTTCCGGCAATGGCGCAGCCGGCTGCGGCTGATGGCGGCGATCGAGCGGCTCGAGCGCGGCCAGAGCAGCACCGAGATCGCCTGGTCGCTCGGCTATCGCAGCCCGAGCGCCTTCGTCGCCGCCTTCCGCGCGCAATTCGGCCGGCCGCCGCAAAGCTTCCTGATGGGTTAGGCTCAGAGCCCGCCAAGCACCCGGTCGAGCCGCGCCACCAGCAGATCGGCCTGCTCGCGGGTGAAGATCAGCGGCGGGCGGATCTTCAGCACATTCGCGCCCTTGGCACAGGCCGAGATCAGCACGCGCTCCGCGCGCAAGCCGTTGACGATGGCCGCCGTGCGCGCCGGGTCGGGGGTCTTCGCGGCGCGGTCCGAGACGATCTCGACGCCGATGAACAGCCCCGCCCCGCGCACGTCGCCAATGCAAGTGTGGCGTTCAGCCAGCCCGCGCAGCCCGTCGCGCAGATGCGCGCCGACGTCGCGGGCGTTCGCCACCAGCCCCTCGCCCTCGATCACGTCCAGCACCGCGGTCGCCGCCGCAACCGCCACGGCATTGCCGCCGAAGGTGTTGAAATAGCGCGCCTTGCGGCCGAACTCGGCGACCACCTCGGGACGCAGCGCGACGCCCGCGACCGGATAGCCGTTGCCCATCGGCTTGCCCATGGTGACGATGTCGGGGGTGACGCCGTGGCGCTGAAAGCCCCACATCGCGTCGCCGGTGCGGCCAAAGCCCGATTGCACCTCGTCGGCGATGTAAAGCCCGCCCGCGGCATGGATCGCGGCAACCGCGCCCTGCAGGAAGCCTGCCGGCCCGTCGAATACCCCGTCCGAGGCGAAGATGCCGTCGCAGATGAACAGCGCAGGGCGGATGCCGTGGCGGGTCAGATCGGCGATCGCCGCCTCGACCGAAGCGGTGAAGGCGCCCGCCACATCCGCCTCGCGGTAGCTGTCGGGGGCGGGCACGGTGCGCACATGCACGCCCAGATCGACCGCGCGGCCGAGCGAGGGCGAGAACTCCGCCACCGCCTGGGTGACGCCGTGATAGGCGGTCTCGGTCACGATGATGCCGGTGCCGCCGGTGAAGGCGCGCGCGATGCGCACCGCAAGGTCATTCGCCTCGGAGCCGGTGCAGGTGAACATCATCTGCCCGATCCCGGCGGGCAGCGTGGCGAGCAGCCGCTCGGCATAGTCGAGAACGCCCGCGTGCAGATAGCGGGTATGGGTCGCCAGAACACCCGCCTGCGCGGCAATCGCCGCCACCACCTTCGGGTGGCAATGCCCAACCGAGGTGACGTTGTTGTAACCGTCGAGATAGGCCTCGCCCGCGGCATCATAGAGCCACGCGCCCTCGCCCCGCACCAGATGCAGCGGCTTTTCGTAGAACAGCCGATAGGCGGGCCCGAGCAGCGCCTGCCGCCGCGCGATCAGCGCCGCGGTCTCGGCATCGAGGTCGGCTGCCCCCTCGACATAGGCGTTCACCATCGTCTCGCGCGTCATCGCACGCCCTCCTCAGCCGCGGCCCGCAGCGCCGCTGTGACCGTTTCGCGCGGCAGGGCGGCAAAGCCCGCCATCCCCGCCCGCGCGCCACGGTTGTTTCGCAAGATATACTCGGCATTCTCCGGGTAGCGCGCCGCGCGCCATTCGGTGATCGCGATCGAGGCGACCAGCCGCGCCACGATCAGGTCGCGCAGCAGCTCGACCTCGGCCGCATCGAGCGGCGCGACCGCGGCATAGGCCGCGACCATCCGCGCCACCGGGGCAAGCGGATCCTCCTCGAGATGAGTGAGATAGGAGGCCGCCACCGCGACATCGATCGCACGCGCCGTGCGCACCATGTCGCCGAAGTCGAGCACCCCGGCGATCCGGCCGGGCGCCTGCGGGTCGATGACGATGTTGTGGTGGTTGAGGTCATTGTGCACCACCTGCCAGCGCAGGGCGGGCAGGCGCGGCGCCACCGCGGCGGCGAAATGGTCGATCTCGGCCTGAAGCTGGTCGCGCAAGGCGCCGGCGGGCAGCGATGCGAGCAGCGGCATCAGCCGCGGCAGGTGGCGGATGTCCCACAGGATCTCGTGCCCCGAGGCGGGATGGCGGAAGCCCGCCAGCCCCGCGCCCAGCTGCGCGGCAAGCGTGCCGATCTGATCCGCCAGCGGCCCTGCCCCGCCCGTGCGCGCCACCGGCGTGCCCGGCACCCAGCTGAGCAGCCGCACCGTGCTGCCCCGCCCATCGGCCAGCGCAAGCGGCGCAAGGAAATCGCCCGTCCGCGTCGCGACCATCCGCGGCACCGGCAACGCCGGGCTGCGGCCTTCCAGCCAGCGCAACGCCTCGACCTGAAACGCGGTGGTGGCGGGCGCCTCGGCCGGGTTCGCGACCTTCAGCACATAGCCCGGCCCGGCCTCGGTGGTGATGCGGAAATTCGCGTCGCGCTCGCAGGCCAGGCTCTCGGCCCGCCCCTCGATCCCCCACAGATCGCGCACCAGCGCCTCGGCCGCAGCAGTATCGACGGGCGGCGGCGGGCTGTCGAGGAGGACGGCGAAGATCGGATCGGAGAGCGCATCGCTCATCGGCACGCCCGGGAAAGGGGCGCGCGCGCCGGTCGCAAGGGGAAGTGGGTCATCGCAGCGCCTCCGCATCGGCGCCCCGCGCGATGGGGCAGCCTTCGTCCGGCGCCGATTAGTTCACCAAGCGCCCCGGCGCGTCAATGCACCGGGGCAGCGGAGTGAGGCAGACCGGCTCAGGGCAGCGGGATGAACTCGTCGTGGTCGGTCGCGGGCAGGTCGAACAGCCCCTGCCCCCAATGCGCGGCGCGCCACTCTTCCTTCGCATGCTCGATCCGCTCGCGGCTCGAGGCGACGAAGTTCCACCAGATGTGGCGCGGCCCGTTCAGCGTGGCACCGCCAAGCGCCATGATCCGCGCGCCGCGCTCGCCCGCCTCGACGGTGATCCGGTCGCCCGGGCGGAAGACCATCATCCGCCCCGCCTCGAAGCGCTGACCGGCAACGCGGATCTCGCCCTCGGTGACATAGATGCCGCGGTCCTCGTGATCGTCGGGCAGCGGGAAGCGGGCGCCGGGGGCCAGCGTCACGTCGAGGTAGAAGGTTTCGGAAAACATCGTCGCCGGCGCCGCCTCGCCATAGGCGGTGCCGAGGATCAGCCGCGCGCTGACCCCGCCATCCTCGAAGAGCGGCAGTGCACCCTTGCCGTGATGCTCGAAGACCGGGGCCATGTCCTCGCGGTCCTCGGGCAGCGCGATCCAGGTCTGGATGCCGTAGAGGCTGTGCGGCCCGTGCTTGCCCGCCTCGCTGGTGCGCTCGGAGTGGGTCACGCCCTTGCCCGCGACCATCCAGTTCACCTCTCCGGGCACGATCACCTGATCGGCGCCGGTGCTGTCGCGGTGATGGAAGTCGCCGCGGTAGAGATAGGTCACCGTGCCCAGCCCGATATGCGGGTGCGGCCGGATGTCGATGCCCTTGCCGGTGAGGAACTCGGCCGGACCGATGTGGTCGAAGAAGATGAAGGGCCCGACCATCTGGCGCTGGACCGAGGGCAGCGCGCGCTGCACCTCGAAGCCGCCCAGATCGCGGGCGCGGGGGATGATCAGGGTCTCGATCGCGTCGGGGCCGACGGCGTCGGGATCGCCCGGGGCGAGGGCGGGGTTCCAGCTCATGGCGTTCTCCTGTCGTTGATGGACTCTGAGATAGCACGAAATCATGAAACACGTGAGACGCAATGCGTTCTCATTTCGAGAACGCCGGGTTCTGTGCCGGGCCACTTCGCCGGGCCGCCGCGGCGCCCTATCTTCTGGCCAAACCTCCTTCAGGAGAACTCCCATGACCACCGGTCTCCATCACGTCACCGCCCTCACCCGCCGCGTTCAGGCGAATGTCGACTTCTACGCGGGCTTCCTCGGCCTGCGGCTGGTCAAGCGCACCGGCGGCTTCGAGGATGCGAACCAGCTGCACCTGTTCTATGGCGATGCCGCGGGCGCGCCCGGCTCGCTCGTCACTTTCCTCGTGTGGGAGGATGGCGGGCCGGGCCGCGCGGGCCATGGCGCGCCGGGCGAGATCGCGCTCGCCGTGCCCGCCGACAGCATCGGCCTGTGGCTGACCCGGGCGCTGGCCGCGCATGTGCCGGTCGAGGGCCCGCTGCGCGAATTCGGCGAGACGGTGCTGCGGCTGAAGGACCCCGACGGCATCATCGTGAAGCTGGTCGGCGCCGATCTGCCCGCCACCGCGCCGCTTGGCCCCGTCGAGGCGCCGCGCCGGCTGCGTGCGGTCACCCTCTTCACCGAGCGCCCGGACGAGACCGCGGCCTTCGTCGCCCGCTTCGGCTATCGCGAGGCGGCGCGCGAGGGCGCGGTGCGGCGGCTGGTGTCGGCGACCGACG